>ERZ1027229.20-NODE-20-length-76044-cov-11.842543_pt1 | contig 76044 bp, 60 predicted proteins | sample MGYA00519245_ERZ1027229 | MGnify/ENA primary metagenome ERZ1027229 (study PRJEB26926, sample SAMN06164466) | human gut metagenome | biome: ENVO:00009003; feature: ENVO:2100002; material: ENVO:00002003 | host: Homo sapiens | place: USA | collected 2012 ...
GAAGAAGGCGCAAAGCGGCCACAACTCATGGACGAAATCGACACGGTCCTTCATCATGTGGACCACCTGGCGCACACGATCCATGGTCGTATCGACGCCATTGTTGGCCACGATGGGCGCGAAGAGGCCTGCGATCTCCTCATCGCTCTTCCGCAGCATATACTCGTGGTTGAACCAAATCGCTTTCTTGTAGTCGAACTTCGCTCCTGCCTTGGAACACTTCGTGATGTCGAAGGCCTCCACCAGCTCGTCGAGCGAGAACATCTCCTGCTCCGTGCCCGGATTCCATCCCAGCAGGGCAAGGAAATTGACCACCGCCTCGGGGAAATAGCCACTCTCGCGGAAGCCTGTGCTGACCTCTCCCGTCTTCGGGTCTTCCCACTCCAGGGGGAAGACGGGGAATCCGAGGCGGTCGCCATCACGCTTCGACAGTTTACCCTTGCCCTCAGGCTTGAGCAGCAACGGCAGGTGGGCGAAGCGCGGCATGGTGTCCTCCCAGCCGAAAGCACGGTAGAGCAGGACGTGGAGGGGCGCACTCGGGAGCCACTCCTCGCCACGGATCACGTGGCTAATGCCCATCAAGTGGTCATCGACAATATTGGCCAAGTGGTAGGTGGGCAGCTCGTCGTGGCTCTTGTAGAGCACCTTGTCGTCGAGGATATCGGTTTTGACGTGGACGTCGCCACGGATCATATCGTGGACCACGACCTCCTCGCCCGGCTCCACGAGGAAACGGACGACATACTGCTCGCCGTCGTCGATGAGCTGCTTGACCTCCTCGGCAGAACGCGTGAGCGAGTTGCGCATCGTCAGTCGCGTGTGGGCGTCATACTGGAAGTTCTTCACCTCAGCACGCTTCTGCTCCAGTTCCTCGGGCGTATCGAAGGCATAGTAGGCCTTGCCCTCGTCGAGGAGCTGCTGCACATACTCCTTATAGATCTCCCTGCGCTCGCTCTGACGGTACGGGCCGTGGCTTCCACCGAAGCTGACACCCTCGTCAAAGTGGATACCCAACCAGCGGAACGACTCCAGGATATACTCTTCCGCTCCCGGTACGAAGCGGCTGGAGTCTGTGTCCTCAATGCGGAACACCAGCGATCCATGATGCTGGCGGGCAAACAAATAGTTGAACAAAGCCGTGCGAACACCGCCAATATGCAACGCTCCCGTGGGACTGGGTGCAAAGCGAACCCGCACCTGCGAAGACGCTGCTTCTGCTGTAAATTTTTCTTCCATCATAAATTGATAAGCGTGGATAGCCTAAAATTTTCGGCAAAAGTAATGCTTTTTTTTCGATTATACCATATTTTTTTCGTAATTTCGCCGAGTAAAGGCATTTAAGCCCCTATACTAAGGGCTAAGAACCAACCAAAACGAACATTACGCATCATGAAGCAATTCAGACATAACGGCACCAGCAACTGGCCTTCTATCCTTACGCGCATAGCGCTCGTGCTGACGAGCGTGACCATCATCGTCCTGTTTTTGCCCCGCGACAGCAGCCGACTTCTGCACTATAGCGAGGGCCAGCCGTGGACGGACGGCGCCCTGATCGCTCCCATCGACTTCCCCGTCTTCAAGTCGGAGGCGACCCTGAAGTATGAGCGCGACTCCGTGCGCGAACGCTTCCAGCCCTACTTCAACTGGGACGACCGCGTGGAGGAGCAGTCGCTCCAGGCATTTCATGAGAAGTTCAAGGACGGCATACCGGGACTGACGGGCAACTACGTCCAGATCATCGCCCATAGGTTGCACCAGATCTACGAGCGCAGCGTGCTCGACCCCACCCAGCTGGCACAGTATAGCGATGGCGACACGACGACGGCCATCCGCGTCGTGACGGGCAAAGAGGCCGTGACGCTGCCCACGGATAGCGTGCTGACGACGCTCGGCGCCTACCAATATCTCTTCCTCGACGACCGTCTGATGCCGGTGAGGGCCAAGTTGCAGGCTTGCAACCTCAACGATTTCATCTCGCCCAACCTCCGCTACGACCGAAGCCGGAGCGAAATGGAGCTCAACGACAATCTCAGCCTCATCACGCAGGCAAGCGGAATGGTGCTCAAGGGGCAGCGCATCATCACCCAGGGCGACATCGTCACCTCGCGGATGATGCTCGTGCTCAACTCCTACGAGCGCGCCATGGCGAAGCAGAGCGCCTCGGAGAACGAATTGCGATCGACCATAGCGGGACAGACCATCTACATCCTGCTGCTCGTCTCGCTCTTCACCCTCTATCTGGCACTCTTCCGCAAGGACTACTTCACGAAGCCGCGATCCATAGCCATGCTCTACGCCTTGCTCGTCTTCTTCCCGCTCCTGACGTCCTTCATGATGAAGCACCCGTTCTTCAGCATCTATATCATTCCGTTTGCCATCTCGCCCATCTTCGGGCGCGTCTTCATGGACTCGCGAACGGCCTTCATCCAGCACGTCACGACCATCCTCATCTGTGCCGTGGCCGTGAAATACCAGTATGAGTTTATCACCGTACAGCTGGTGGCGGGCCTCGTGGCAATCTACTCGCTCCGCGAACTGTCGCGAAGGAGTCAGATATTCCTCACGGCGATCCTCGTCACGGCAGCCTCGGCGCTGGTCTATTTCGCGCTCCAGCTCATCCAGACGGATGATGTCTCGAAGCTCGACCGCGCCATCTACTACCACTTCACGATCAATGGTTTCTTCCTCCTCTTCACCTATCCCTTGATGCTGGTGATCGAGAAGGCCTTCGGATTCACCTCGACGGTGACGCTCTTCGAGCTTTCCAATACAAACAACCCGTTGCTTCGCGAACTGAGCGAGAAGGCGCCGGGCACATTCCAGCACTCCATCACCGTGGGCAACCTGGGAGCGGAGATAGCCAACAAGATTGGAGCCAAGGCGCAACTGGTTCGTACGGGGGCGCTCTACCATGACATCGGAAAGATGGAGAACGCGGTCTATTTCACGGAGAACCAGGCGGGCTTCAACCCGCACGACAAACTGTCGGACACGGAGAGCGCGGCCATCATCATCGGCCACGTCACGGAGGGTCTGCGCCTGGCCGAGGAGCACCACCTGCCACAGGTCATCCGCGACTTCATCGCCACGCACCACGGCACGGGACTGACGCGCTACTTCTACATCAAATATACCAACGAGCATCCCGACGAGGAGGTCGATGAGAGCCTGTTCCGCTACTCGGGTCCGAACCCGTTCACGCGTGAGCAAGCGATCCTGATGATCTGCGACACGGTAGAGGCGGCTTCGCGATCTCTCAAGGAGTATTCTCCCGAGAGCATCAGCGCCTTGGTCGATAGTATCATCCAGGCACAGGTGCGCGAGGGCTTCTTCAACGACTGCCCCATCACCTTCCGCGACCTGCAGACAGCCAAGAACGTGCTCATCGGGCGCCTGAAGTCGATCTACCACACCCGTATCTCCTATCCCGAACTCAGCGAGGAGGCTCGCAAGAAGGTGGAAGAGAAGAAAGAGGAGGAGGAAAAGAAGCGGGAAGAACTTACCGAGCAGGTGACGGAAGGCACGGAGAAGAAAGAGGAAGACAACGTATAATTGGAATAAAATTGACAAGCGTCCTGCCTCTGCAGGACATCGGGTAAAAAAGAGAATGGGACTCATCGGCCTTCGTCATGTGAAGGCTTGGTGAGTCCCTTTCTTCCGTTGCTTCTATTTTTCCTATCGCTATTAGGGCACGACCACTACAGGCTGCGGCGATAGATCTCTATCACTTCGTCGCGGGTCAAGGTGTGGTAGCCACCGGTATTGCGGGGGCAGACATCAGCATACTTTTCGATGTCGGCTTCCTTGGCATCGACCTCCGTGATGGTCATGGCGAGGCCGAGCTCGCGCATCCAGGACTCCATCGTCTCCAGTCCTTCGAGGGCCACGGCCTTGTCGTCCTTGCCCTCGGGACGCACGTCCCATACAGCGAGGGCCAGGCGCTTGAAGCGGGCCACGGCCTCGTCGCTCTTCTCTATCAGCAGGCGGTAGTAGGCCCCCGAGACTGCCGAGAGGGTATGGCCATGGATGGCATTGGTAAAGGCTGCCACGGCCTGTCCCAGCATGTGGACCTCCCAGTCCGTAGCCTTGCCACACTCCGTCAGACCGTTGAGGCCCCACGTGGCCGTCCACATGATGTTGCTGCGCGCCTCATAGTCCTCGGGGTTGACCAAGGCTTTGCGCGAACTGACGATCAGCGAGCGCATGAGGCCCTCGGCCAGGTAGTCGATCGTGTTGTCGTCGCTTCCCGAGAGATACTGCTCCAGGATGTGGGACATGATGTCGTAGATACCCGCCACCATGTGATACTTCGGGACGGTGTAGGTAAACTCCGGGTTGAGGATGGCAAAGTCAGGATTGCGGAAGTGGTTGAACAACTTCAGTTCCTCCTTGTGCGAGGAGATGACCGATCCACTATTCATTTCCGATCCCGTGCCCGCCATGGTCAACACCACGCCCACGGGCGTCCAACGACTGTCGAGTTTGCCGAAATGCTTGAAATAGTAGTCCCACGGATCGCGCTCCTGGTAGGCTGAGGCCGAGACCGCCTTGGCATAGTCGGCCGTGGAACCGCCACCAACGGCGAGGATGAGATCCACCCCCTCCTCACGCACCTTGCGAGCACCCTCCAGCACCTTCTCGATGTCCGGATTGGGCAAGACGCCTCCGTCCTCGATGATGGTCTTGCCCGCCTCGCGCAGTACCTTGACCACCTGGTCGTAGATGCCAAAGCGCTTGATGGATCCTCCGCCATAGGAGAGCATGACCTTCGGACCATAGTTTTTGAGTTCGTCGCCGAGCAAGCCCAGCGCGTCCTTACCAAAATGTACTTTGGTAGCGTTGTGATAAGTGAAGTTTCCTAACATAACCTTTCTTCTTTATGTGATTGATAACGCTCGCAAGCGCAGTTTGTGACTGATAACGCTTGCAAAGGTAGCCATTTTCTCTCGATCTCTCGAAACCCTTTTTTGGGAAAAACTTACCCAAAAGACGGAAATCAGTCCTCCAGCGCAGCAAGGAAACTGCGGATGCTGGGAAAGAGCAAGTTGCTCCCCTCCCCCGCCAAAGCCTCGTCGGGGAGCGGTCCCGAGTTGATGGCGACCGTGAAGCAGCCTGCTGCCACGCCCGCTCTCACCCCTAAGGGAGCGTTTTCGACCACGATGCCCTGCCACGGCTGCAAGTTGCCCGCCTTGCGCAGTCCCGCGAGATAAGGATCGGGCGCCGGCTTGCCGTTCTTCACGTCATAAGCCGTGGTGATATGCGCCTCGTCGAGGAAGTCGCCGAAGTCGTGGAGCAAGCGCAGGATGAGCGGCCGCTGTCCGCTGCCCGTGACGACATTGATGCTCAGTCCGCGAGACGCAAACCAGCCCATCAATTCGCGCACGCCGTCGAAGATACGCGTCTCCGGCAACTCATGGAAGTAGCGCGTCTTGACATCATACATCCTTTGTGCCTCCGCCTCATCGACCTCGCGCCCCAGCTGGCGCTTCACATAGTCGCGGATCGTGTCCACGCCCCTTGCCCCCTCTGTGGCATAGGCGTCAGCCTCCGTGAAATGGATTCCGAAGTCGCTCATGGCACGCTTCCATGCCTTCGCATGATGGGGCATACTATCATAGAGCACGCCATCCATATCAAACAGTACGGCCTTGGGGTCAAACCGTTCGTAGCCGTGCTGATCCAAATAGTGCTTGATCTCGTTGTCGAACATAATCACTTGATTCCATCAAAAAGGCGACGTGTCAGAGTCGGAGAAAAGCCGTTAGGCCCTTGCCTTCCGAGACACGCCGCCATGCTATTGCTATCTCTCTTTACGCCTCCTGGCTCAGACGCTCCTGGATGGCCTTGCTCTCGGCCTCATATCCCGGTTTGTCGAGCAGGGCGAACATATTCTTCTTATACGCCTCCACGCCCGGCTGGTTGAAGGGGTTGACGCCGAGGACGTTGCCACTAATGCCACAGCCGATCTCGAAGAAGTAGATGAGCTGGCCGATGTAGTAGGCATTGAGGCGCGGCAGGGTGATACGGATCTGCGGCACTCCTCCGTCGGAATGGGCCAGGCGCGTGCCCAGCTCCGCCATCTTGTTGACCTCATCGACGCGCTTCCCCTCCAGGAAGTTGAGGCCGTCGAGGTTCTCCTCGTCGTGCGGGAAGAGCAGCTCATGCTCGGGTGTCTCCACGCTCAGCACGGTCTCCCAGATGGAGCGCTCGCCCTCCTGGATCCATTGTCCCATGGAGTGGAGGTCCGTGGTGAAATCGCAAGACGCGGGGAAGATGCCCTTATGATCCTTGCCCTCGCTCTCTCCATAGAGCTGCTTCCACCACTCGGCCACGAAATGGAGCTTCGGCTGGAAGTTGGCCATGATCTCGATCTTCTTGCCCGCCTTCTGGTAGAGCGCGTTGCGCACGGCTGCATACTGCGCCGCGATATTGTCGCAGTAGGGCACGTCCAGTCCTGTGGCCTTCTCCATGTCCTGGGCGCCCGCCACGAGCTGGCGGATATCAAATCCTGCCACGGCGATCGGGAGCAGACCCACCGGCGTGAGGACCGAGAAGCGTCCACCCACGTTGTCGGGGATGACGAACGTCTTGTAGCCCTCCTTGTCGGCAGCCGCACGGGCCGCACCCTTGTGGGCGTCGGTGATGGCGACGATCACGTCCTTGGCAGCCTCCTTGCCCCGCTCGGCCTCACATTGCTTCTTCAGCAGGCGGAAAGTGAGGGCCGTCTCCGTGGTCGTGCCGCTCTTGGAGATATTGATCACGCCAAAGCGCTTACCCTTCAGATAGGTGGTCAGTTCGTAGAGGTAGTCCTCGCCAATGTTGTTGCCAGCAAAGAGGATGATCGGGTTGCGGTCGTCGCGGACCAGCCACGAGAAACTATTGCCCAGAGCCTCAATGATGGCGCGTGCGCCGAGGTAAGAACCTCCAATACCGGCCACGACGACATAGTCGCACTGGCTGCGGAGCGTGTCGGCCACGGCCTGCACCTCGTTGAGAAACTCCGGTGTGATGCTCGACGGCAGATGCAGCCATCCGAGGAAGTCATTGCCCGGGCAGGTGCCCTGCTCCAAAGCGGTCTGAGCCGCTGCTACCTGAGGTGCGTAAGCCTCCAGGGTCCCCGGATCGAGGAAGGAGAGCGCCTTGGTGATGTCTAAACGAATCTTTTCCATAAACCTATTGTGTGATTTGTTGTGTTATTGTGTTGCGGATGGGTGGTATCCATCCTTGTTATCCTTATTATATATATCATATCGCCTCACGCCCCCGGATTGGTCATGCTCCTGATGGCCTCGGCGGCATTGGCCCTCTCGTAGAGGATGCGATAGACGGTGTCGAGCGTCGGCGTATGCAGGTGGACGTGGTGGGCGCGGAGCTCCTGGGCGATGACGTACATACACTTCGTGCCGAAATAGCCCTCGGCGATCATCTCCATCTCGGCCTGGGCCGCCTTGACGGTATAGCCCCGCCCGATCATGGCGCCAAACGTGTAGTTGCGCGAGAGGCGCGAGTAGCCCGTGACGAGCTGGTCGCCCAGATAGACCGTATCGAGCATGTCTCGCCAGATGGGGTTGAGGGCATTGAGGAATGCGTTCATCTCCTGCATGGCGTTGGTCATGAGCACGGCGTGGAAGTTGTCGCCAAAGTCGAGCGACCGGCAGATGCCGGCACAGATGGCATAGACGTTCTTCAGCACGGCCGCATACTCGATGCCGACGACGTCGCGCGAGGTCTTGGTCTTGATGTAGTGGGAGCGGAGGACGTTGCTGAAGGCCTGGGCCCGCGCCTCGTCCGTGCAGCCCACGGTCAGGTAGGTGAGGCGCTGCTGGGCCACCTCCTCGGCATGGGAGGGTCCGCCGATGCAGGCCAACTGGCCCTCGGGCACGCCAAAGCGGCGGTGGACATACTCCGTGAAGACCGTGTTCTCGCCCGGCACGACTCCCTTGATGGCCGTGACGACAAACTTGTCGCGCATGGGCACGCGCACCTTGTCGAGCAGTTCCTTCGTATAAGGCGACGGCGTGACGAAGAGCAGCGTGTCGTAGTGGGAGACGATGTAGTTGATGTCCGACGAGAAGTCTATCTCCGCGACGTCGAAGGCGAGGTTGCGGAGATAGCCCGGGTTGTGGCGGAGCAGCTTGAAGCGGTCGATGGTAATCGGGCGCCGCACATACCACCCTATCTCGTGGGTATGCTCCACTATCACCTTGGCCAAGGCCGTAGCCCAACTGCCGCTACCTATGACAGCTATACGTCCGTTTACCATCGCGCTTCCTGTAGTTGACTATTACTTTTTTATATGGAGTAATCCTTCGACCTATGCCTCCGTCTCAGCCGGGGTCACAGCGTCTATCCAGCGCTGGATCTCATCGACCGACGGCTTCTCATAGCCGAGTTTATACTTCTTGTTGATCTCGCCGAGCTTCTGCTGCAGGCCCTGAGCCTTCTCGCCACAGATGTCGGAGAGGAGGTTGAAGCCCGCCTTGCGGAGCACATAGACCCACTCCTCGGCCACACCTATCTTGGCCCAGGCCTCGATGCTATCCTGCGGCATTTTCTTCTCCGGCTTCATCTGGGGGAAGAGAATCACCTCCTGGATGGTCTCCTGGCCCGTCATGAGCATCGTCAGACGGTCGATACCGATACCGATACCGCTGGTCGGCGGCATGCCGTACTGCAGGGCGCGCAGGAAGTCATGGTCGATGATCATGGCCTCGTCGTCTCCCTTCTCGCTCAGGCGCATCTGCTCCTTGAAGCGCATCTCCTGGTCGATGGGGTCGTTGAGCTCGGAGTAGGCGTTGGCCACCTCCTTGCCGTTGACCATCAACTCGAAGCGCTCGGTCAGTCCGGGCTTGCTGCGATGCATCTTCGTCAGCGGCGACATCTCGACGGGGTAGTCCGTGATGAAGGTCGGCTGGATGAACGTGCCCTCGCAGAACTCTCCGAAGAGTTCGTCGATGAGCTTGCCCTTGCCCATGGTCTCATCGACCTCCATGCCCTTGGAAAGGCAGAAGGCGCGGATCTCCTCCTCGGTCTTGTCCGTGCAGTCGAAGCCCGTCTTCTCCTGAATGGCCTCGAGGATGGGGAGGCGGCGGAAGGGAGCCTTGAAGGAGATGACGTGGTCGCCATGCTTCACCTCCGTGGCGCCATTGTTGACGGCCTTGCAGATGGTCTCGAGCAGCTGCTCGGTGAAGGCCATCATCCAGTTGTAGTCCTTATACTGCACGTAGAGCTCCATGCAGGTAAACTCGGGGTTGTGGAACTTGTCCATACCCTCGTTGCGGAAGTTCTTGCCGATCTCATAGACGCCCTCAAATCCACCTACGATCAGTCGCTTCAGATAGAGCTCGGTGGCGATACGCATATACATATCGACGTTGAGGGCATTGAAATGGGTGATAAAGGGGCGGGCCGAGGCGCCTCCGGCGATGGACTGGAGGGTCGGGGTCTCGACCTCGGTATAGCCGTGGCGGTCGAAGAAGGCGCGCATGGTGCGAAGCACGGTGGCACGCTTGAGGAAGGTGTCCTTGACGCCGTCGTTGACGACGAGATCGACATAACGGCGACGGGCGCGCAACTCGGGGTCGTCAAACTTGTCGTAGGCCACGCCGTCCTTGTACTTGACGATGGGCAGCGGCTTGAGGCTTTTCGACAGGAGGACGAGCTCCTGTGCGTGGACGCTGATTTCGCCCATCTGGGTCTTGAAGACGAAGCCACGCACGCCGATGAAGTCGCCGATGTCGAGCAACTTCTTGAAGACTACGTTGTATAAGTTTTTGTCCTCGCCCGGGCAAATGTCGTCGCGGGTGATGTAAACTTGGATTCTGCCTTTGCTATCCTGAAGTTCGACAAAGCTGGCCTTGCCCATGATACGGCGGCTCATCATACGTCCTGCAATGACCACCTCGCGCTTCTCGTCCTCCTTAAATTCGTCTCTGATCTCGGTAGAGAAAGCGTTGGTAGGATATTCTGCTGCGGGATACGGGTCGATACCCATCTCGCGCAGCTGCTGCAAACTTTGTCGGCGGCCAATCTCCTGGTCGCTCATTTCTAAAATGTTCATATTACCTAAGATATGATTCTATAATTATTTCTACGTTTGCAAAGATACAAAGAATATTCCGAAGGGCGTATCTTTTTACTGTTTTTTAGCGTATTGCGGGGAAAACAACCGCGGAAACAGCGTGTCACGGGGAAAAGAATTGCGAAAATAGTAGAAAACAACCGGTATAACCAATAACGGGTCCATCGCCGGGACACACAAGAAAAACAACTTGAACAACATGTACAACAAGTAACAACGCTTCGCCAAATCAGCAGCAAATGTGTCCAAGGCGAAGCGTTGTATTTAGTTGTTTACCTTGCAGCAAGATTGTGACACGCAAAGCGTGTAAAGTTGTAACTTGTTGTAAAAGTTGTATTGGTTGTTTTCCCTACTCAGCAGGCCGCTTTGACGCTACCGGGCCACCTGCTTGACGACCGTGCCATCGGCGTTCCTGCGGAGGACGATGCCGTGGCGCGTAGGCTGGCGGAGTCTGCGTCCATCAGGACCGTAGCATACCGAGGGGGCGGGGGTGTCGAGGCGCGGGCGCGAGAGGATGGAGGTGGAAGGCAACGACTGCAAACGGGGCGTGACATAGGAGTCGGCGTAATAGACGCGGTCGGGCCCCACGTTGACGAGCAGGGTCTGGGTCTTGTACTCGGTCTCGTAGGTCTCCGTGGAGGGATTGTAGTTGAGAACCAGCATCTCCTTCAGGTCGAAGGGGTCGAGCTGGGAGGATTCGGGCAGATAGTCTGCAGGCATGGCGAAGAGGTGGAGACAGGACCACGTATCGACACCAAGGTATTGCGGAAGGACGGTGATGCGGTTGTCGCGCCATTCGCCCACCACCCAGTAGGTCTCGTCCCTGTTGGAGCTATAGGGCAACTGCCAGTAGATCTTGTCGCCATCGCAGACGGCAGGCACCTCCTCGTCCATATCATCCTCTATGAAGGGATTATAATGGACGAAATGGATGGTCTGCTCAGGCTTTCCCTCTGGCTTCTGCGTGGGCTCATAGCGGAGCGGCACGATCGTGGTCAGTCCCTCGCCATAGCAGCTCCAGCCGCCCGTGGCCGTGGCCAGTCCGAGGATGTAGCGGGGCATGCCCTGTTCGTCGAGGCCTCCATCGACCAGGGCGAGCGTGTCGCCGCGCAGGGTGAAGCGGACGTCGGTCTCAGCCTCGTCGGGCAGACAGTCGAGCTCCCCGTCGCCCCGGTCGCTGAGCACCATGCGACGCGCATAAAAGACGGTGCCGTCGTCGCCCTCGAACATCGCCTGGGGCAGACGCGCCACGAGGGTGTCGCCCTCAGCACGGTCGAGTTTAAGCCACGTGTCGGTGGGAAAGAAGACGAAGGGATTGGACAAATAGACGCTACCGTCCTCGGCCTCCACATAGTCGGCCGTATAATACTCCACGCTATCGAGGTAGGCCACGCCCTCTCCCGGGTCATAGAAACTGGTGGCGCTCCTCACCTGGTGGGCGTGGGTCGTGCCCTCGGGCGCCTCGTAGCGGATGGACTCCGCACCTGGAAAACTCGTTTGCGCCGCCGTGCCCAGCGAGAGGAGGGAGGCAGCGACCAATGGTAATAGTCTGATTTTGTTCATATCGTAAGTAGTTGAAAAATTGGTGAATACTGCGTAGCGAGCGGAGCGCCCTTAGGCGAACGGAGACCACGACTTCCCCCGCTTTAGGCGAGGAGGTACCACATGTAGCCGCCAAAGGTGAGCACGAGGACGGCTCCCTCCCACCGCTCGATGGTATATTTGGTGAAGGAGAAAAACCAGATCATGATGGTCGAGACGAGCATCATGTAGAGATCCATGTTGGTGATGCCCTCGATGTGCATGGGCGAGATCATGCCCGTGAGGCCCAGGATGAAGAGGATGTTGAGGACGTTGCTGCCCAGCACGTTGCCGATGGCAATGCCGCTATTGCCCTTCTTGGCCGCCACGACGCTCGTGGCGAGTTCGGGCAGCGAGGTGCCACCCGCCACGATGGTCAGTCCGATGACGGCGTCGCTCACGTTCAGCGCCCGTGCCACCTCGGTAGCGCCGCCGACAAAGAGGTTGCTGCCGCCGATGAGGGCGGCCAGGCCCACGACCATCCACAGGCCGGCCAACCAGCCCTTCATGGGTTGCTTGCCTGCCGAAGCCTCCTTTTCTTCTGCTGCCTGCGGCGCAGGCTGGGCCGAGGTGGCGCCCTTGATCGTGAGGCGCATGAAGACGAGGAAGAAGATGAAGAGAATGGCGCCGTCGAGGCGTGTGATGACCCAGTCGTTCTGACACATCATGAGTAGGACGACCGAGGCCACGAGGGCGCAGGGCACGTCTTTGAAGACCGTGGATCGCAGGATCGTCATAGGGGCCACGAGGGCGGCCACGCCCACGATGAGCAGGGCGTTGAAGATATTGCTTCCCACGACATTGCCCACGGCCAGGTCAGGAGTGCCCTTGAGGGCGGAGACGACGCTGACGCAGAGCTCGGGCATGGAGGTGCCCAGGGCGACAATGGTCAGTCCGATGACTATCTGGGGCACGCGGAGCCGCTCGGCCACGGCCACCGCCCCCTCGGTGAGTCGGTCGGCGCCCCAAAGGACGAGCACCACGCCCACCACGATCCACAAAGCGTTTAGCAACATACTTTTCTTTCTGTTTATATTCTACCTTTTTAATGATGTCTCCCTCGGCCTCTCGGTCCTTGGAAGGAGCGAGATTCGCATCCGCCAAAAGGCGAAAAGCGTATCCCCGATGCAAAAATACGAAAAAACCCTGAATGCCAAAACATTCAGGGCTCATTTTTCTCTTTTTTCCCATGAAGGGAAAGAACAAGCAACAAGACGTGGACAAACGTCCTGCTTATAGGGGAAAACAACTCATACAACCAATACAATCATGAACAACGCTTCGCCTTGAGCAATCATGCTGCAAGGTAAACAACAAAATACAACAAAGGGTTTCATGAAATGGAACGCTTCGCCAGGACAAAATGTCAGGAAATATCCAAGGCGAAGCGTTGTATATTGTTGTTTCACTACAAGCAACCTTTAGTTGCATGGGCCTCGAAGAGGCAATGTCCCCGCGAAGCGTTGTTCAAAGTTGTAAAAGTTGTTCAAGTTGTTTTCCTTCATCAGCAACCGTACAGGTCGAAAAACATCACGCTGTTTTGCTAACGGGCGTCAGAAGGGGCGGCCTCCGGGATGACCCATGGGCGGGCGTCCACCCGGAGGTCCCATAGGCGGACGGCCACCCGGAGGTCCCATCATCGGGCCGTCGTCTCCACGACGCACGCCTGCTGGGTGCTGCGGCTTGCCTCCGAAGAGGTTGAAGCGATAGGAGATCTTCAGGAGCGCGTAGCTATTGATGCTGTTATACTCCGTGTCCGTGCGGCCCATGGCGTTGACCACGCGCGAGAGGTTGCTCTGCTGGTGGAGGATATCGTAGAGCTGGAGCGAGATCGTGAGCGGCTTGCCACGCAGGAAGCTCTGCGCCACCTGGGCGTTCCAAAGCAGTTCGTTGCTGTTGAGCGAGGCGTCATTGTAGCCTCGGCGGCTGTTCATGTGGAGGTCCGTGGAGAGGCTCGTGCCCCAGGGCGCCGTGAGGTTGATGGATCCGCCATAGGCGAAGCGCCAGGTGTTGAGGTTCTGCGCCGACTGCAGCTGGTTCTTCGTGTGGTTGTACTCCACCGACCCGTCGAGGGCCACCTCCAGCCAACTGTTGCGATAGCTGAAGGTCAGTCGCTCGCTGAGGTTGGTCTGATTGGTGATGTTGCGCTCCACGAGGCTCTGCCGCGACTGCTGCAGGAGCGAGGCGTAGCGGTTGAGATCGACGGTCGTGAAGGTATTGACATTCCATACGCCCAGGGTGTCGATGCTGGTGTTGAACATCACGCCCGCGTTCAGGTTCCAGTTGCCATTGATGTTGACGGGCCTCACCACGCGGGCTCCCGAACTGGCGTCGTAGGTCACGCTATTGCCGATGGCGTTGTGGACGGAGGCGAAGTGGAAGAAGGTCATCCACGACTGCGTGTATCTCTGCCGGTAGCCATTGTAGAACATGTGGAGGCGATGGGTGAAGGCGGGGCGCAGACCCGGGTTGCCGACGCTCACGTTCTGCGGGTCGGTATTGTCCGTGATGTCGAGCAGCTGGCTCATCGTGGGCTGTGTGGCCGATCCGCGGTAGAAGAGGCGGAGGTTGCTCTGTGGCGAGAACTTATAGCGGAAGTCGATCGTCGGACTCCAGTCGAAGGAGTTGCGCACGGTATCGACGTGGACGCCGAGGTAGTCCTGCTGGTAGATGCTGTGCTGCGGCTGGAGCTGCACGCCGGCGTTGAATCGCCACTTCTCCTGGTTCATGCGGATCATGAGCTGGATGTTCTGCGTGTGGGTCTTATACTCCGAGTAGCGGCTCAGCGACTGGTCGAAGTAGCTGCCGAGGGGCTGCTGCAGCAGGGCAAGGTAGCTGCCCCAGGAGCGGTAGGCGGGCTCTACGCCATCGAAGTAACCGCCGCCGAGCGAGGAGAAGTCGTAGGTCGATCGGTCGCTCTTGCTCAGGGCGTAGTTGTACTGGTAGGCCAGCTGCAGGTAGGTGCGGCGGGCGATGGGCTCGCTATAGGTGGCCTCCACGCCGATGCCGTGGCTCTTGGTGGGCATGAGGTTGTAGCGGTAGGCGCGGTAGATGGAGTCCTGGCCCATGGCATCGAGCAGCTGGTAGTATTGCAGGTCCTGGGTGGAGAAGGTCTTGGCGTCGGCGTCGTTGTAGTTGCCCTGGAGGCGGAGCGTGACGTTGCGCCCGTTGGCCGAGAGCTTGCGGTTGACCTGCAGCGAGGCCTGTGCCGAGGTGTTGTCGCCATAGGTCACGGTCGTGTTGCGCTGGCGGTTGACCAGAGTGCCCTGGGCCTGCATGGCCGCGAGCAGGTCTTCGGCGAGCGGGTCGTCGCCGTGGGCATAGGGATCTTCGGAGAAGGTGGCCGAGGTGCTCACGTCGAGGCCGTCGCTCTTGCTGAGCTGCAGGCTTGGCCGGAACATCACGTTCCACATCGAGTCGGGGGTCCACTCCAGGCGGAAGCGCCCGTCCCAGCTGTTGGACCGTGTGTACTGCTGGCTGATGCGGCGCGTGTAGGCATGCTGCGAGGCCAGGAAGTTGTCGGAGAAGACCTTGGCCTGCAGGTCGCCGTTGTTGTGGTTCCAGCGCAGGGATCCGTCCCATTGCCAGGTCTTGCCGTTGTCGTAGTTCATGTTGATGCCCGCCATCTTGGTGTTGTTGAGTCCCTGGCGGGTCTGTCCGAATCCGCCCCGTCGGCCGCCGCCAAACATCATGTCGCCGACGTTGTTGGCCGAGAGGAAACCCATCATGCGGAAGTTGTCCTTGAAGTAGGCCGCCATGCCGCGCTCGCTATAGCGCCCGTGGTTGCCCACGGAGAGGTTGATGTTGGAGAAGAATCCTTTGTTCATGCCCTGCTTCATGCCGAAGTCGAGCACGGTCTGATCTTCGCCGTCGTCGATGCCCGTGACACGGGCCAGGTCGCTCTGTTGGTCGTATGCCTTCACCTTGTCGATGATGGCGGCGGGGAGGTTCTTCAGCGCCGTCTTGGTGTCGCCGGTCATAAACTCCTTGCCATCGACGAGGATCTTCTTCACCTCCTTGCCGTTGATCTTGATCGACCCGTCGTCGCCTATCTCTGCGCCGGGCAGCACCTTGACCAGGGCCTCGACGGTCGATCCCTCTGCCACGCGGTAGGCGGAGGCGTTATACTGGAAGGTGTCGTTCTTGAGCACGACCTTCGGGGTCTGGGCGGCGATCGTCACCTCGCGCAGCACGTGCTCGTCGGCTTGGAGCGTGAGGGCGCCGACCTCCTTGTCCTTGCCGCCAGCGACCACGATGTCGTGGCAGAGCGTGCGCATACCGACGAAGGAGACCTTGAGGATGTAGCGGCCGTCGCGCGGGGCGGCGAGCGCAAAGCGGCCTGTGTCGTCGCTCGTCGTGCCCGAGACGTAGGTGCTGTCCGATCCCAGCAGCTGGACGACGGCGTAGTCGAGGGGCTGCTTGTGCTGGCCGTCGATGAGCGTGCCCGAGACGGTCTGTGCCTGGGCCGAGACGCCCACCAGGGCCAGGAGTGCCACCAGGACTATACTGATTCTCTTTCTTATATCCATCTTGTTCTTGTGTAGTTACTCTTGTTTTGCTCTTGTTCTTGTTTTTGCTCTTGTTCTTGCTTTCTATCTATCGCTTTGTCCTGTCTTAGGACGCGCCAGCGCCCCGATGGTTTAAAATGCATCCGTTTTTCCTTTATGTCCTTACAATCTTGCACACTACGGCGGGTGGATGCGCAAGAACGGAAGCCGAAATGTGTATTATTGTTAAAACAACCAGCTTTTGACCGTCGTTACGACGAAAAATGATAATTTTGTATAGAATAAGAACAGACAAAGAAAGGAAACAGATATGGAACAGAGAATCATCCTATCAGATCGTTTCGAGAGCGATCTCGCGCTGTGTATCTCCGAGTGTGAGCACGATGGCATCTTCGTCATCTGCGACACCAGTTCTCATCGCTTCTGCTGGAGCGAGATGGCCCACTTCCCCACCCTGCGCCAGGCAGAGGTGATCACGATCGTCGATGGCGACGCCAACAAGAACCTGCGCCAGCTCACGCGCGTCTGGGAACGGCTGCAGAAGGGCGGGGCCAACCGCCACTCGCTCGTCATCAATCTCGGCGGCGGCATGGTGACGGACCTCGGCGGATTCGCGGCAGCGACCTTCAAGCGGGGCCTCAGTTTCATCAACGTCCCCACCACGCTGCTGGCCATGGTCGATGCGAGCGTGGGAGGCAAGACGGGCATCAACTTCGGGGGCATGAAGAACGAGATCGGCACCTTCCAGGATGCTTCCCGCGTCATCATCAATACCGACTGGCTGAAGACGCTCGACACGGATGACCTTCGCAGCGGCTATGCCGAGATGCTGAAGCACGGTCTCCTCGACAGCCAGGAGCGATGGGCCCGACTCGTCGGCTTCGACCTCTCGCAGCCCGACTGGCACGAGCTGGCCAAGATGATCGAGGCGAGCATCAACATCAAGCTCCGCTACGTCAGGCGCGACCCGCTGGAGAAGGACATCCGCAAGTCGCTCAACCTCGGCCATACCTTCGGCCACGCCATCGAGGAGTGGTCGCTCAGCCGCCAGGCGCTGCCCCATGGCCATGCCGTCGCCTTCGGACTGGTCTGCGAGCTCTATCTCTCTACGCTCCGCACGGGCTTCCCCACGGAGCAGATGCAGCAGACCGTGCGCTTCGTACGCGAATTCTACGGCACGCCGGCCATCAGTTGCCAGGACTACGACGAGCTCGTCACGCTCATGCACCACGACAAGAAGTCGCACCACGGAGAGATCCGTTCCGTGCTCCTGAGTGGTTTTGGCCGGCCCATCATCGACCAGACCGTCGGCGACGAGGAGGCTCGCCAGGCGCTCGACTTCCTTCGCGAGGGGGCCTAAAGCGCTCTCCCTCCCTCTTGCTTCGGGTTCTTCCGGAAAATCGAGTGATAGGGTTTGTGCTGTTGCCAATACGTCCTGCTGAGTTAGGGAAAACAACAAATACAACTTTTGCTGTACGTAACAACCTACGCGCTGTCGCGCGTATTGCACTCCTGCTGCAAGGTAAACAACAAAATACAACGCTTCGCCAGGACATTACGCCAGGAGAAATCAGCAGGAAATGTGTCCAAGGCGAAGCGTTGTTCATAGTTGTTTCCATTGCAGCAAGCCTTATGTCTGCATGGGCCTCGAAGAGGCGATGTCCCCGCGAAGCGTTGTATCTTGTTGTAAAAGTTGTTCAAGTTGTTTTCCATGTGTCCACGTTGCATCACTCCATTTTCCGGAAGAACCTTGTTTCGACCTGAGGCCCTGCCTGCCTCGGGCTGTGCCACGCCCCACGTGGTTCAAGATTCCCCTTCCGAGACCCGCCTCTCAGAGGGGGATTTTTCTATACCACAGTTTCTTTTCTTTCATGATCTTCTTACTGGTTTAAGTTGTCGAAATGATTGCCTATCTCTCTATTTTCAGAAGCCAGTCGATGGCGGAGCAGACATGAATGCTTTTGCCTTCTACCACAACATCACGTGTCGTGGTCATGGCTATGAGCGTCAGCTTGTCACAACGCAATGCCGTCGAGGCTTTCACAAGCGAGCTCGTCTCGCGGTTGAAGGTCTTTGTGCTGTCGATGTCGTATGCCACTTGTATTAGCTCCACGGCTTTGTCTTGGTTGCACACCACAAAATCCACCTCTTTGGAGCGCGGCGACTCTTTGTAGTAGTATATGTCCAAGAAGTCGTTGCTACACCTGCGCAGCAGTTCTATATAGACAACATTCTCCAAGCGCCAACCAATATTTTCGGGCGCAAAAGAATTTTCACGATTGTTCTGCAGCCCACAATCCACGATATACGCCTTGGCGTTTCTTATGCGCTCTTTGCTCTTGAAGGAGTGCTTGGAAAGCAATTGTATGAGAAATGCCTGGCGCAAATAACCGACGTATTTCTTTGCCGTTTGATCCGTTATCTTCAACAATTGAGAGATACTATCGTAGTTGACCTCCTGGCACACATTGTTGATCAGGTGGTTGGCTATTTTCCGCAAGGCATCCGTGTTGCGGATTTTGAAACGTTGCTGTATGTCTTTTGTAATGATGGCCTCCATGAGGCTCTGTACGTATCCACGCTTATTGCGCAAGTTCTGCATTTCCGGAAAACCTCCATCATTGATATAGTCAATAAATGCCGCTTTCTTTTCGGCCTCGGCTTTTGTTGTGATGCCACGAGTGTCGATGCGACGGAAACAACAATATTCTCGAAAAGAGAATGGGAACAAATGGATTTCATTGTAACGGCCCGTCAAATGTGTTGCCAACTCTCCACTGAGCAGTTTGGCATTACTTCCCGTTACCACAACGTGCAGGTTGGAACGTAGAAGACGATTGACAAACAAATGCCATCCATCAACATTTTGTATCTCATCGAGAAAGATATACTGTATATCAGTACCATATACCTGATAGACACAAGAGAGTACCGTATTCAGGTCTTCTGTTTGCAATTTTGCAAAACGGTCGTCATCAAAGTTGGCATAGCCATAGTTGACGCGATGCTCCAAAAGCACCTTATGACAAAGGGTCGATTTACCACTTCGCCTCACTCCTATCACGACTTGTGCAAGGGGACTGTCAAATTCAAACAAACTCTCCTCGTTCCGCTTTACCCATTGTTCGGGATGATAGTTGCCGACATATTCTTTTTGCTCTGCCAACACTTGAAGCATGATTCTTTCTTCCACCATAACCGTAAGCTTATTGATCTATTCAAGTGCAAAAATACTGAAAATATTGAAAAAGAGCAATTTAGCGACTTTAAAATTCGCTAAATTGCAGATTTCTCAGCTTTCTATCACGCTAAAATGCAGATTTTACCTCGTTCTATCACGCTAAAATGCAGATTTTTGATGTTTCTATCACGCTAAAATGCAGGTTTCACGTCGTCCTATCACGCTAAAATGCAACAGACCGTCGGCGACGAGGAGGCTCGCCAGGCGCTCGACATCCTGCGCGAGGGGGCATAGGGAGATTCCCTCCTCGCTTTGGGTCTGTGGGGGCGCCTGGCCTGTCACAGGTTGGGCCCGCCCTTTATGTGTCAGCATGTCAAAGACCGTGGAGACTTGGATTCTGCAGGAGAGGCGGTCGTCTGCCGTGGCCAATCGGGAGGCGGGCCTACCCAAGAATCGTGTTCATGCTGCAAAGTTAAGTCTTTTTGCCAACCCAATAGTGCGATACGATGCGCTTGGGTGAGATAAAGTGAAATAACGGGTGATAACGTGAGATAACGGGTGATGATGGTGGAATGAGACGCAAGGAGACGGAAATACCCTTCTGTCGAAGCTTCGAGCAAATGGCTGGGGCCAGCGAGGAGAAGGGCCATCACAGAAAGGGCCTCAGAGAGGAGAACATCCCCCGGGAGGGCCTTGAAGAAAGAGGCATCACAGTACTTGAGAAGCCTCGGAGAAAAGAAGAGCGTTCCAGTTGTTCCAGTATTCCAGTATTCCAGTATTCCAATTAATTTCGAGGCACCCCCATTTTCTCTTATTACCTATAACTACTTAATAACTAATTAGTTATATAGTATATATAGGGGTAACTGGAATTTTCAGACCCTCAAAAAAACTGGAACAACTGGAACAACTGGAACGCTCGCCCTTTTTTACTCCTCCTCGAAGTCCTCCTCCTCTCCAAGGCCTCTGCCCGCGGCGAAGCCCCTCATTTCTCCGAACTTCTCCTCTCCAAGGCCCCCGTCGGAGGCGAAGAGCTCGCTGAGGTCGAAGCCTTCAACCTCCGCCAGGGCCATAGCCGCCTCGTGCTTGCCCACGACCATCAGTAGCTCGCAGGTCGTATTGACGGCATAGTCGCCAAGTTTCCCGGCCCCGATGCCTTTCGTCCGTTTGAAGGTCGGATAGACCGTGCCGTCGGCTCTGCGCTTGACGTTGATCCATTGGCCCATGTAGATGCTCGGGTTGCGGCGCTCGGCTTTTCTCTGCTCCGTGTCATTCTCCACGAAGGTGAAGTGGTCCTCGCCGTCGCGCGTGATCATCCCGTCGAGATACTCGCCCAGCTCCATGCGCCCCTGCTCCTGCGTGACCAGTTTCAGGTCCACGTCCAGCTCCGTGTTGGGGTAGAGGCCCGTCCAAGCCCTTCCAGCGCCTGCGCTTTCCGTGCCATCCTGGCCCGAGCGTGTGCAGCCTGCGCCAGCCTGGCCCGTCCACGCCCTGCCCGTGCGGTGGCGGCGGGCCCGTGCGAAGGGCGTCTGCCCGTTGAGGAGGTCGTTGATGATCTCATTCATGAGCCGAGGCTCCTGAGTCCGCACCGTCTGTTGCTTGACGCGCAGAACCGTTCTTTTCTTTGTCATAATTTATTAAACTTAAAAAAGCACCTCTCTGGTACGGATGGCAGTCGAAGAGGTATCCGTGCCACCTGCTTTAGTACCATCATTCCCCGCCCCCTGCTTTCGAACGCAAGAGGGCGGGTAGCCGCGGGAGATCCCGAACGACGAGTGCAAAATTAGAGAGAAAGCGTGGAGGGGCATGGGGTGAATGGTGGGTGCGCACCAACGAAAAAAGCACCCCAGAGAGCGGGATGCTTTGCTTGCTATGCGATAGCTGGAAAATCAAAAAAATGGTAGATGAATGGAAAAATCATCTTTTATTCACCTGGCAAACCGCTATGATGGTGGTGAAAAAACGCCCTGACTTGGCGTAAAGTGTCTTGCGTGTAATGTTTTGTTTTGTAATGAAGTTTTATCTTGTTGGAGAAAGACTTTTCGGTAACTCCGCTCCTCAGGCCGCAGTCCGCCGTCAGAAAACGATAAACCGATCCCCCCGTTGGCGTGTCCTCTGCCAAGACGTTTTCTTCTCGCCAAGTGTGTAGCCAGCAGACCGTGACGTCGTTGAAGAAGTCGTCGCGCTTGCACGTCAAGCTGCGGCCGCAAAGATGGTGGAAGCGCAAGAAGTCAAGAAACCGGGCGCGCTCGCGAAGAAGCGTCGAATGGTCCTTGAAGAGGGGACGTTGGCGTCCGCCACGCCCCTTGCCGCGGGTAGTGGATGCTGTCTCCTCCGCCTCGCCGCCAACATGGGCGGTCTGCTTGCGTAAGTCGTTGGCTATCTGGTTGTTCTGGGTCTGAATCTCTCCACCAACATTTGTGATATTACATCCCTGGATTTGATAAACTATTTTCGTCGACTTCTCTGCTTGCTCCATGCCGAAAAAAGAATTTTGTAATAATTGATAAATAATGACCTTGGAAATGATGGCGACGAAATCGTCCATCGTCGGCCATCCGAAATCCGCTTGGCGCGGCGGCTCTCGACAGGAACGCAGGGTGCTGTCCACGCTCCACACCTCGAGGTCGGTCCGATAGCCAAAGCTGCTTTTGTCGAGCGGCAAAGTCTGCGAGGAGTAGACTTCTGCGCTACATGGCCAATGATCGTCTTGCCTCGACAGTTGATGGCGCATGAGGCCAAGACCGTCAGCCATCGCATCCCAAATCTTGTCCAGCGACGAAGGCTGCCTTCGACGAACCGATCCAGACTTCGGCTCGCCCTTCTTTCTAAAAAACTTACAAATTTTCCAGTCCATAGTACTTATGTTTATGGTCCTACAATCTCTCCTACCGTCGATTTTGAATCGGGGGGAAATTGCGTTTAAAGTTATGAATAATATTTTTGAATTTTCGCACAAATCGTGTTAAAAAATACAAATCTGCTTTCTTTGGCCTTTTTGCAAAGGGGTGAAACTGGCGTGATTGTTGGCGAGTTTTCCAAAAGTCCTTACAGATTTTCTTTTTCGTGGAGATTGTTACAAGAAGGTTACAGGCGTCGTTGTGCTAGCTTTTGCAACTTTTTGTCTATTGTCTTGATAGTGGATCTGTGGTTTCGTAGTCTTTTTGTAATACCGTTGGGATGTGTGAGGGGCTTCTATCGCGCGACGCTTCGTACTCCGAAGGTTCTGGTGTTCTTCCCCATCACCTCGCTTTGGAAATAGGCGTAGTTGCCAGGGCTTTGCCATGGGGGGCTGACCGCGGGGTGGACGGTCTCCTCCACATACATTTCCAGCAGCTCGTTGTAGTCGAGGCAGATGACCTGGTCGCGGAAGTCCTCGTAGCCGTTCTTGTGGCAAAAGACGTTTCGGACCTCCCATCGCGTGAAGCGGCGCGCCATCGAGGCCAGTTGTCGGGGGCTGAGGACGTAGCCGTTCTCCCGGGCGTAGGTCTCGAGAAAGGCGAGGTTGATGGCGTAGTTGCTCTCCTGCCGCCTGCGTAGCGCAAGCGCCCTGTTGCGACGGCGTTTGTCCTGCAGGGTGGAGCGGCGGAGCGGGGTGCTATGGCTTCTCCTTTGCCAAAAGGTAGTCTTTGTCTTCATTGGCTTTTCAAAAAAATGTCCCCACAAATTTACTACTTTTTTCCCAATCCTCTGCCTTTTCCCGAAGAAATGTTTTGGAAAGCCAAAGATTATTCTTACCTTTGCATTGTCAGTCCTCGCCAAGCCTCTTCACAATGCTCAAATCGTGCGAGGCGTTTTTTGTTTATGCCCCCTTGCGCATGGACGGTCCTAGGGCCTTTGCCAAACGGTAGGATTCCTCGGAATATAGGATTCCCTCTGAAAATCAGAAAAAGCCTGTCAGCTGAGGAAGAAGGTCTCGACCAGCGAGCGCAGTTGCTCGTCGGTCAAGTGGTCCGTGGCTTCTTGTGTCTTATGCGTTGCACTTTCTTTTCCTTCCTGATCAGGTAGGGCGAGGGCGGCAGCTCCGGCAGCAGGTCGTCCAGGGCCTCGATCTCTCCTATCGCCTTCAGCAGCAGGAGAAACGTGGCGAGCGAGATGTTGTCCGCGGCGCCGCTCTCAAACTTGTGGATGGTCGTGATCGTGAGGCCCGACTGCTCCGAGACCTCCTTCTGCGTCATGTTGCTGCGCAGGCGGTAGTCCTTGAAGCGGGCGCCAAGGAGCTTCACCAGTTGGGGGATCGCATACTCGTAATAGTCCGTCATGAGGCTTTCTTTAATTTATATTGTGCTATAAGTTATGCCCGATTTTGGGCCTTATCTTATATTCCGCTTATATTTATCTCGCATGCAAAAATACGCGTTTTTTCCCGCCTCTCCAAACATTCCTGGCGAAAATCCTTCTCCCGCCCGCTTTTTTTAGCTTTTCGGCCGAGGGGACGTGTCGGCTTTCTTGCAGACGAAGCGCGGACGTAAAGGAAAGAATGCCCTTTCGGGGGCGCGCTATTTACAAAAAAAGACGTCTTAGCGTAAAATATACGCAATAAAATTTGCAAGAGAAAAATAGAATGTTTACCTTTGCGGCGTGAAATGGAACGCTTTCGATAAGCCATGCGCAGAACTGAGCTCGCTCAAGTTATGCCATGGCGAGAAAGGGTGTCATGAAGTGAAACTATTTAGTATAGACGATATGAAATTCAACGAAATAACCAAGAAATGGGAATCTCCCTTTTGGCATCCTGCGGTGACCACAGATGCCGTGGTGTTCGGATTCGACAAAGAAGACCGATCGCTCCAGGTGCTCCTGATCAGGAGGGGTAATGCCAAGCCTGGCGAGGCGCCTGCTTTCGAAGGTTATTGGGCTCTCCCAGGCGGTTTTCTCCAAAAGGAGGAAACGACTGATGAATGCGTTCACAGAGAGTTGTTTGAAGAGTCGTCCATGAAATTGTTCAATAACGAAAGCGGCATTAGGCCGGAGTTTATAGAACAACTGAAAACATATTCCGCACGCGGAAGAGATCCCCGTGAATTCGTCATCACCGTCGCCTACTACGCACTTGTAAAAAAAGAAAAGTACGAAATCAAAGGAGGTGATGATGCCGTCGAAGCCAGATGGTTCCCGGTCGATGTTCTACCTGAACTGAAGATAGCATTCGACCATGCTCAGATCATACAAGATGCAGTAGAAATGCTGCGTGAAAGGATCCACTTCGAACCAATCGGATTCCACCTGCTCGACAAAGAATTCACCATGCCTCAATTGCAGAATATATATATTGCAATATTGGATCCTTCCGAGGAAGACAAAAACTTGCGAGACAGAAGGAATTTCCCCAAGAAAATGCTGAAGCTCGGCTATATCAGGGAAACAGGCAAAAAGCTGACAGGCAACCCCTATCGTTCGCCCAAGTTATATACTTTTGACGAAGAGGCGTATGCTGCCGCAAAAAAGATTGGCATGAGACTGGAATTCTAATCATAGACCTGCGTGGACCTCTCTTATCCGGAGAGGTTTAAAAGGCGCCAGTTTTCAATGTGTACCCGTTACGCATTGGCTCTCGTAAAGCAGAGTCATTTCTGTTGCCTATAACCAAAATTTCATTGCGTAAAACTTACGATAAGTAATTAACATTTAAAAAAAAGCAATTATGGAAAGATTTGATGACATTTGTCCGGAAAATGAGTTCGAGGACAAGAATTACAACGAGGAGTACGATCGGGAATACTCTTTCGATCAAGGCTACGAGTGGACCGAAGAAGATGCTTGGGATGCTCTGACTGACGGCATGTATGGTGATATGCCAAGCAATCCGTTGGAATACGATGCAATGATGGACGCCATGGGCTTTTAACATAATCCGTTCGAATATGAAAAAGACTATCACAAAATCAAAGCATAAGACTGCTCCAAAGGCCAACCATGTCCAGCGCGTTTTCAATCTGATCATTCTCGACGAGAGTGGATCGATGTCAAGTATTGCAGGACAGGCGATAAGCGGACTCAACGAAGTCTTCCAGACCATCGGAAAGGCTCAAAAAGAACATCCGGGACAGCAGCATTTTATCTCGTTCGTGACTTTCAACAGCGCAAAGATCAGAACAGTCTTTGATCGCCAAGCGGTAAGATCCGACAAGGAAATCAAGTGGACTGACTATATGCCGAACAGTTGCACCCCGTTGTATGATGCGATGGGAGAATCTCTGAACAAATTGAAAAAGCACGTTGGTGATGATGATGTCGTTTTGGTACAATCATTACTGATGGCTACGAGAATGCTTCAAGAGAATATAGCGGGCATGGTATCAAGAGACTTGTAGCAGAGCTGAAAGAGAAAGGTTGGGTCTTCGCTTATATCGGCACTAATCAGGACGTGGATGCGGTTGCTGACGACATGGGGATTGGTAGCAGAATGCGTTACCAATATTCCCCCGAAGGTGCGGCCAGGATGTTCGCACAAGAGCGCGTTAGTAGGAGAAGGTTCTTTGACAGGCTGGCAACTCATGGTAAAAGTATTATAAAGGATAAGCGCTTTGACTATTTTGAGTCGGAAGAAGAGTCAGGGAAAGAGCCAGAAACTGCTCGGGACAAGATTGGCGATACTTCTTCTCCCAGCGATAGCCTGGAAGCGGAAGGCAAGGAATGGCAGGAGGCTGGCCAGGAGCAAGTATCTTCAGAAGACAACGAAGCGGCAGAAGGCCCCGAAAAGTCAAAGACCTTTTTTGGGAAAATGATGAATGGTATTAGGGCTATAATATGTCCTAAAAAATGATTTTTTTTTAAGTATGGAAAAGGTAAAAATGTTAGGCGCTACGCCATGTGCCATAGCAGCTTGTATGTGTCCCATTCCTGGAGATATAGCAAAACGTTGCCATTCTCTCTCTTTGGACAGAGAATCTCAGGGATGTCAAGGATAGATGGTGTAAATTAATAGAAGTGAGAACCGTGTAAATAGTGAGAATCATGAATATTTGGATAATCGTTGCACTTTACTGGATAGTATGTTGCGTTTTGGTATATGTGCTTGCACATATAAACGGACAAGTGGCTTATCGCAGAATGATGAAGCAAAAGACTACCTTTTGGGAGCATCTGCTCATCGTCCTGTTTAGCCCATTGGCAGCTCCTATTATGCTATTTGCCTTAGCGTATCATGGCTGCATCAATCTGTATTATAGAAACCGTCCAAGACCGCTGCCCAAAAAGATGAAAAAGTATATGAAGAAAGATTGCGTGTTGGACGAGAACAATCAGACCGTCTCATTGGCGGAGTACAACTACAGGCATGCCACGGAATATACCTTGGATGATGTCTATGGTAAGGGTTATGTTGAATCGTTGACCGAAAAAGAGCGGGCTAGTATCGCCACAGAATTCAAGGAGCATGACGAACCGGAGGAGGTTCATGAGAGCATACCAGACTTACCAGATGTAGGAGAAAGATGGTTGTGAGAAGATTTGCCCTTTGGGTACTTTCGTGGATTTTGAAAATCTTCCCGACTCAAATGCTGAGCATGCAGAGAGATTCTGATACGCAATGGCAAAGAGACCTCCTATGAAGAGAAAGAAAAGATGATCATATTCAAGTATCATTGTGGCAGATATTTCCGAAACAGGTTGTAAATGTAGGCCCCAGAGCATTGCTTTGGGGCCTATACTTATAGGTTCCATTATTATTGTACCCTTTTCCCGCCATTATTATTGTACCCTTTCCCGCCATGGCATAACTCGTTCGAGTTCGGTTCTGCGCATGACTATCGAATGCGTTATTCCAATATTTCCAGTATCCCAGTATTCCAGTAATTCAAAATCCCAGTATTCCAATTGACCGACATTCCAATATCCCAATATTCCAGTATTCCAATATCCCAATATTCCAGTATTTCAAAATCCCCAAATCCCAACATTCCAATATTCCAATAGGCCGATAGGGTCTTCTCATGCCTCGCCCCTCCTCGCGCCCTGGGGGCAAGAGAAAAGCGATATGGGAGACTTCTTGGGAAGGTCCTATATCGCTCGGGGGGTGATCATTTACAGATAGGGGAATATAGATTGGGGGTCTATATGGGGCATGGGAGGTTAGTCGCGATCGTGCTTGTCGTGCTTGTGATGCTTGCCGGGTCGTCCATAGCCTCGGTCGTGCTTGTCGTGCTTTCCCGGACGTCCATAGCCTCGGTCGTGCTTATGGTGCTTGCCTGGACGGCCATAGCCTCGGTCGTGCTTTCCCGGACGGCCATGATGCTTGTCGAAGCGCGGGCGATGGTGGCCGTGGCCTCGGTCGTAGCGGGGGCGATGGTGGTAGCCCGGTCGGCAGGTGGGGTATCTCCTATATATATGGTGGACGTAGGCGCGGTCTTGCCAGCCGATGGGGCGGTAGAAGTAGTATGTGTTGCAGTATTTGCGCCATTGTCCGGGCGAGAGGTAGCGGCGTATCTCGCGGTTGCGACGCTCCCATCCGTCGGAGTCGATATCGCGATAGCTATTGATGCTGTTGAGGTAGGCGAGGTTGATGTTGAGGATGCTGTTGCGGTAGCCCGGTCCGATACCCAGTTCGGCTATCATCTTGTCGGTAATGATGGTGGCTTCCGCTCGCACGTCGGCCAGTCGCTGGGCCGAGGCGGAGACGATCACGACGAGGGCGGCTACGGTTGCTAAAATAATACGTTTCATAATCCAGACTTTCTTTTGAGGGTTATTACTCGTTTTCTGCTGCAAAAGTACGACTCCCCACTCATGCGGCCAAAGGAAAACCCATAAACCCGCATATAGTTTTCCCTTTGCCTTGAGAGGAAATCCCGAGGACATAAAGGAAAACAACTTGAACAACCTTTACAACAATGAACAACGCTTCGCCAGGATATCGCCTCTTCGAGGCCCTTGCAGACCAAGGGTTGCTGCAAGGGAAACAACATGTAACAACGCTTCGCCTCGGACGCGTTTCCTGCTGAATCTACGTGGACACATGGGAAAACAACTTGAACAACTTTTACAACAAGGAACAACGCTTCGCCAGGACATCGCCTCTTCGAGGCCCAGCAGACCAAGGGTTGCTGCAAGGGAAACAACAATGAACAACGCTTCGCCTTGAACACGTTTCCTGCTGAATCTACGTGGGCATAAAGGAATGCGCACCCAAGGCGAAGCGTTCTTGTTGTGTTTCTCGTCAGCAGCAGGCAGTTATGGTTTCTCCTGGAGGCTGGCAAGGAGGTCGGCCACGACATAGCTGGAGCCACCCACGAAGATGAAGTCGTCGGGGGCGGCGTCGGCCAGGGCCGCGCGGTAGGCTTCGGCGACGGAGGGATGGAGGGCGCCGTGGAGGCCGTGGGCCCGTCCGCATTCCGCCACTTTCTCGGCAGGGAAGGCCCTGTGGGTGGAGGGTTGCGTCCAGTAGTAGGTGGCGTCGCGGGGCAGGAGCTCCATGACGTGGGTGAGGTCCTTGTCATCCACCATGCCGAAGACGAGGCGGCGCTTGCGGGCTGGCTGCGCCATGATCTGGGGAGCCAGCATCTGCCATCCCGCCACGTTGTGGCCCGTGTCGCAGACGGCATGGGGATGGCCCGGGAGCGGTTGCCAGCGGCCCATCAGTCCCGTGCGTCGGCAGACCGAGCGGAAGCCCTCGCGGATGCTCTCGGGGTGGCGGATCGTGCCCCGGGAGAGGAGCTGGGAGACGGATGCGAGGATGGTGTTGGCGTTGCGCGTCTGGTAGTCGCCACGCAGGTCGCCCAGGAGTGTGCCAAAGGACCGCGTCTGATACTCGCGCCCCTCGGGCGTGTCGTGGGCCGCAAGGACCTCGGGACGGTCCTCGGCAAAGAAGATCGGGCTCCCGCACGCGCGCGCCTTCGCCTCGAAGACGGGGTGCGTCTCGGCCACGGCCTCGCCTACGACGACCGGCACGTGGGGCTTGATGATGCCCGCCTTCTCGTGGGCTATCTCGGGGAGCGTGTGGCCGAGAAACTGCGTGTGGTCCACGGAGATATTCGTAATGATCGAGAGCTGGGGCGTGATGATGTTCGTGCAGTCGAGGCGGCCGCCCAGTCCCACCTCGACGACCGCGATGTCCACCTCCTGCTCGGCAAAATACTTGAAGGCCAGGGCCGTGGTGAGTTCGAAGAACGAGGGGTGGAGCGGCTCGAAGAAACTACGCTCCTCCCGCACGAAATCGACCACATACTCCTCGGGCATCATCACGCCATTGACGCGGATGCGCTCGCGGAAGTCCACGAGGTGAGGACTCGTGTAGAGGCCCACCCTGTGGCCGTCGGCCTGGAGGATGGAGGCGAGGGTGTGGGAAGAGGAACCCTTGCCGTTGGTGCCCGCCACGTGGATGGTCTGGTAGCGCGTGTGGGGATGGCCGAAATGGGCGTCGAGGGCGTGGGAGTTGTCCAGGCCGTCCTTGTAGGCCGTGGCGCCCACGTGCTCGAAGACGGGGGTGCTGTTGAAAAGATATTCTACTGTCTCCTTGTAGTTCATTGTTGCGTGCTTATGCGAAGAACGATGTTGGTTGATGTGCGCTTGACCGAAGCAATACTTGTAAAAACTTGTCGAACTGTACGGTTGAAACGGGCTGAAAGCCCAACAGTCCTTAGCCCAGGGCATCGCCCTGGGTATAATGGCAATCAACAAGACGCCCTGTAAGGGCAAAAGATTTGTTTATAGCCTGTTCTTTAAAGCTTTTGCCCTTACAGGGCGACAGATTGGCGTTCATAATTACCCAGGGCGACGCCCTGGGCTATGCGCTTCTGCCCTTTTAGGGCGTATTGGGTAATTTCAACCGTACAGGTCAAAATTTGTCCAAAGCAATTCTTGTAAAAACTTCTTCAAAGCGCTATTTGAAAAAACGAAGCGCCCCGTGAGAAAGACACGAGGCGCCTCTTGAATGGTTTCGGACTTATCCGAAGAGTTTCTTGAAATGCTCGAAGATCGACCGCTTGGTATGGTTGTCGCCCGTGAAGTTTTCGCTCTCGCGGAAGCTCTCCATGGCCTTGCGCTCCCCCTTGTTGAGGGTCTTGGGGATGAAGACGCTCACCTGGATGATGAGGTCTCCCGTGCCGTTGCCATAGCCCTGGACGGCCGGCAGACCCTTGCCGCGGAGGCGGAGCGTCTTGCCTGGCTGCGTGCCCGGCTCGATCTTGATCTTCACGCTCGACCCGTCGATGGTCGGTATGTCCACCTCGCCTCCGAGCGTGGCCGTGGGGATGTCGAGCAGGAGATTGTAAACCACGTCCTGGCCGTCGCGCACGAAGGTGTCGTTGGCCTCCTCCTCGACATAGACCTGTATGTCGCCCGCTATGCCGTTGTGCTTGCCCATGTTGCCCTTGCCCGGCACGTTGACGACCATGCCTTCGGCCACACCCGCGGGGATGTGGATCTCGACGACCTCCTCGCCCTTGACGACACCCGATCCGTCACACTCCTTGCACTTGTTCTTGATGACCTTGCCCTCGCCGCCACAGACGTGGCACGTGGTCTGGGTCTGCATCATGCCGAAGATGCTCTGCTGGGTGCGGATCTCCATGCCGCTGCCGTGGCAGTTGGGGCAGGTCTCGGGAGCGCTGCCGCCCTCGGCACCCGTGCCGTGGCAATGGGGGCAGACCACGTCCTTGCGGAGCTTGAACTTCTTGGTCACGCCCGTGGCCACCTCCTGGAGCGACAGGCGCACCTTCAGCCGCAGGTCCGATCCATGATAGCGCGGGGCCTGGCGTCCGCCACCACGGCCTCCGAAGCCTCCGAAGCCGCCATGGCCGCCGAAGACGTCGCCAAACATGGAGAAGATGTCGTCCATCGAGAAGCCGCCCGCGCCGCCAAACGGACTGCCGCCTCCGAAGCCGCCAGGGGCGTCGAAGCCAAACTGGTCGTACTGCTGGCGCTTCTGCGGGTCGTGGAGCACGTCGTAGGCCTCGGCGGCCTCCTTGAATTTCTCCTCGGCCGTCGTGTCGCCCGGGTTGCGGTCGGGGTGATACTTGATGGCGAGCTTGCGGTAGGCCTTCTTGATGTCGGCCTCCGTGGCGTCCTTGGTGAGGCCCAGTACCTCGTAGTAGTCTCTCTTTGCTGCCATATTGTCGCTATATTATTGTCCTACGGCCACCTTGGCGTGGCGGATCACTTTGTCGTTGAGCGTATAGCCCGTCTGCACGCAGTCGATGACCTTGCCCTTCTGGTCGTTGCCGGCAGGCACCATGGCGATGGCCTCGTGGAAATCGACGTCGAAGTCCTTGTCCTTGGTGTCGATGGGGCGCACGCCAAGGCCCTCGAGGATCTTCTCCAGCTTCTTCATGATGAGCTGGAAGCCCTTGCGCACGGCCGTGGCGTCCTCGCCCTTGTCGGCCAGGGCGCGCTCGAAGTCGTCGAGCACGGGCAGCAGGGCCGTGATCGTCTTCTCGCCGCCATTGAGGATCAGTTCGGCCTTCTCCTTCATGGTACGCTTCTTGTAGTTGTCAAACTCGGCGAAGAGGCGGATGTACTTGTCCTTCCACTCCACGGCCTCGGCCTTCGCCTTCTCCTCGGGAGTGAGCTCGGGCTCGTTGGCCTTCTCAGCCGTTTCGGCCTCTTCGGCCTGTTCAGCCTGAGCGCCTTCCTGTGCGCCATCCTGTGCGCCTTCGGCCACACGCACGTCTTCTGCCTCGTTGTGGCTGGTCTCGGGGGTCTCGCCCTCGACCTTTATGTTCTTCTCTTTACTCATTTTGTTCTTAGCTTTTTTAAAAAGACGCATAGCAAATATTGTGCCAAGGCAGGGGCGCCCGCCCTTTTGGCCGGGCGGGTGTGTGCTTCGGGTTGCGAAGTCCACCCGGGCGCGCGACGGGTCTCCTGTACTTGCTTATACATGTCGGCCTGATGCTCCTTTTTGCTTACACATCCCGGCCTGATGCTCCTTACTTATACATCTCGACGCGATGCTCGCGGATCTGCTCGTTGTGGATATACTCGTCGTAGGTCGTGAGCTTGTCGATGGTGCCACGGGGCGTGAGCTCGATGACGCGGCCGGCCACGGTACCAATAAACTCCAGGTCGTGGGAACTGAAAAGGATGTTGCCCTTGAACTGCACGAGGTTGTTGTTGAAGGCCTGGATGCTCTCGAGGTCGAGGTGGTTGGTCGGCGTGTCGAGGATCAGGCAGTTGGCGTTCTGCAGCTGCATGCGCGCGATCATACAACGCATCTTCTCGCCTCCCGAGAGCACGTTGACCTTCTTCTCCACCTCCTCCTGGCGGAAGAGCATGCGTCCGAGGTAGGCCTTCATCGCCACCTCGTTGCCCGGGCCGTACTGCGAGAGCCAGTCGACGAGGTTCTTGTCGCTCTCGAAGAACTTCGTGTTGTCCAGGGGCAGGTAGGCCGTGGTGATGGTGACGCCCCACTTATAGGTGCCGCCATCCGGCTCGCGGTTGCCGTTGATGATCTCGAAGAGGGCCGTCATGGCCTTGGGGTTGTGGGAGATGAAGACCACCTTCTGTCCCTTCTCGATATTGAAGCTGACGTGGTCGAAGAGGACCGTGCCGTCGGTATCGACCGCCTTCAGGTCCTCGACCATGAGGATCTGGTTGCCCGGCTCGCGCTCCATCTGGAAGATGATGCCCGGATATTTGCGGCTGGAGGGGCGGATCTCCTCGACGTTGAGCTTCTCGAGCATTTTTTTGCGCGAGGTGGTCTGCTTGCTCTTGGCCACGTTGGCCGAGAATCGGCGGATAAACTCCTCCAGCTGCTTGCGCTTCTCGTCGGCCTTCATGCGCTGGTTCTGCTGCTGGCGCAGGGCGAGCTGGCTCGACTCATACCAGAAGGAGTAGTTGCCGGCAAAGACCGTCACCTTGCCAAAGTCGATGTCGATGGTCTGGGTGCTCACGGCGTCGAGGAAGTGGCGGTCGTGGCTGACGACGAGGACGGTCTGATTCTCGTCGATCTCGCCCAGGTAGTCCTCCAGCCACTCCACGGTCTCGAGGTCGAGGTCGTTGGTGGGCTCGTCGAGCAGCAGGTTGTCGGGCTTGCCGAAGAGGGCCTTGGCGAGCATCACGCGCACCTTCTCGTTGTTGCTGAGCTCGCCCGTCAGCTTCTCGTGCAGGCCCTCGGCGATACCCAGGTGCTGCAGCAGCTGGGCAGCCTCGCTCTCGGCCTCCCAGCCGTTCATCTCGGCAAACTTCAGCTCCAGGTCGGCAGCACGGTTGCCGTCCTCCTCCGTCATCTCGGGCTTGGCATAGAGGGCCTCGCGCTCCTTCATGTTCTCCCAGAGCGGGGCATGGCCCATGAGGACCGTGTCGAGCACGCGATAGGCGTCATACTTGAAGTGGTCCTGCTCCAGGACCGACAGGCGTTCGCCAGGACCCAGCTCCACGGTACCCTTGTTGGGCTCCAGGTCGCCGGAGATGGCGCGAAGAAGGGTGGACTTGCCGGCTCCGTTGGCGCCAATGACGCCATAGATGTTGCCGCGCGTGAACTTGATGTTTACGTCTTTGTAAAGTACTCGCTTGCCAAACTGGATGGCAAGATTGTTGAGCGTTATCATATTATGTCTTAAACCTTATTTTGTTCTTTCTCTGAATCTTCGTTTTGCTACAAGGGTGCAAAGTTACGCAATTTTCTTGATATGACCAAGTTGGCCCGCGCGAAAAGGCTCCTTAGACCATGAAGTCCATGTAGTTGTCGGGGGTGACGACATGGAAGGCCGTCTCAGGATAGGTTGTGGCGAAGGCCGATGGCATCTTGGCTTTCGTCTTGCCGTTCCATTTCATCTCGAAGGCCGTGAGCCTGCCGTCACACTCCTCGACGAGGTCTATCTCGTTTTGCGTGTGCGTGCGCCAAAAATACAGTTTCGCGTAGTCTGCCGCATAGCTATGGAGCTTGCGTCGCTCGCTGATGATGAAGTTTTCCCAAAGCATCCCCATGTCCAGTCGCATCTCGGGACTGGAGAAGTTGGCTATCACGGCATTGCGGATGCCGTTGTCCCAGAAATAGACCTTTTTCCCCTTCTTGATTTCGTTTCTCAGATTTCTGCTGTAGGAGTCCACGCGGAAGACGACGTAGCACTTCTCGAGCAGTCCGATATAGTTTTCTACCGTCGCCTTGTCGATGCCCAGCAGGTTGGACAACTCGTTGTAGGACACTTCGCTCCCCACCTGCAAGGCCAGGGCCCGCAGCAACTTCTGGAGTATTTCCGGTTTCTTCACCCCTTTGTACATCAGAAGGTCCTTGTAGAGGTAAGAGTCGGCGAGCGACATGAGGCGGCGCTTGGCGTCGGCAGGATGAGTCACCACCTCGGGATAGAGCCCATAGACGAGCCGCTGGTTGAGCAGCCGGGCCTCCTCGCGGGCGGAGGTGTGGCCGACCAGTTCGCCCACGCTCAGGGGAAAGAGCTCGTAGTTGATGCATCGGCCCGTGGCAGGCTCGTAGATGCCTTCGGCCAATTCCAGCGACGACGATCCCGTGACGATCACTTGTGGCTTCTCCATCCTCAGGTCCACCATCATCTTGATGGTCAGTCCGATATTGGCCACCCGTTGTGCCTCGTCGATCACCACGAGGTCGTATCCTGCTATCAGGTTCTGCAGTTCTGTGGAGGTCTTGTTCTCCAGGTTCATGCGGTCATCGACGTTGTCGCAGTTGAGCGCCAGCACGCGTCCAGAATCCTTGGCAACAGCCTCCACCAGGGTGGTCTTGCCCACTTGGCGCGCCCCGATCAGGACTATGGCCTTGCGACTATCGAAGTCGTCTCTGATGTTGCTTTCTATCTCTCTATTTATCATTATCTTGCGATCCTTTTGGTCATGCGGCAAAGGTACAATTATTTTTCCAATTCCCCAAATTTACTATGAATTTGGGGATTGTAATCGCCAATTTTATATATAATTTGGGGATTGTAATCGCCAATTTCACTATGAATTTGGGGATTTGGCTCGTTTAGAGGACCGAAAAACGTGGCTGAATGCTTGGAAATATCATGGATGTTAGTTCTACGTGGACACATGGGAAAATAACTTGAATAACCTTTACAACAAGTAACAACGCTTCGCGGTAAATCATGAGCATGTTGTAAAGGTTGTATTTGTTGTTTTCCCTCTTGCCCAGCCGATTTGTCCCAAGAAGTTGTGTTCCCTCAAGCGTCAGTGAGTCTGTATTCTGTTGATGACCCATGCGAAGCCTTTGGCCGTTCGCAGGCCGTTGTCCTGGAAGTGGTTGCCCTCGTTCCATTCGAGCGTGGAGGGAGTGGAGGAGGCGATCAGGAGGTCGTGTTGGCGACGGATGCATTGGCTGACGGTCGTCATGATGGGCGTGCGGGATCGGTCCTCGCGGTCGCCCAGACTGAGGTAGAAGGCTGCGGACAGGGGAGTGTGGAGGACCGCATAGTCGAGCCATTGGGAATACCAGATGGAGGGGGAGGCCGCCACGATACCGTCAAAGGGATGCTGGTAGCCCGCCCAAAGTGCGAAGAGACCCGCCAGGGAGTAGCCCCCGAGGATCGTGGGGCAGTCGGGAGAGGAGACGAGGCCCGAGGAGCGCAGATGGTCGATGATATCAAGGATAGACTGGAGCGTGGCCGGAGCCCCATGGCCGAAGGGCCGCTTGCCGAAGACGGGAGGAGCGTCCCAGGGCGGCAGCTCGTCGAACCAACGGGCGATATGGATGGCCACGAGGACGAAGTGCGCTCCCGTGGCTTGGGCGATGGCCTCCACCTCCTGGTCCATCTCCCGGAGGTCGTTGGCGTCGGCAGGTTGGATCAGCAGAAAGGCGGGCTGCTCCTGGACGTAGATCGTGCAGGTGTGGCCAGCTATCTCTCGTGTCGTCTTCTGATGGAGCGGCAGGGAGGAAGCCCATTCGGAATCTTCGGCAGTTCGGTTCATGAAAAGAAAAGATGAGTCATGATCTAAAAAAAGCTCGGGCCATGATGGGAAAGACAGGCACATGAAAAACCGGCTCGTGGTCGTATCTCACGGCAAGAGGCGGGCGCCCTCATGGTAGGACGCTCATCATTTGCCCTCATCATAGAGAACGCTCATTGTTCGGTCTCGTGATCGGGCCGCTCACTATTCGGTCTCGTGATAGGAACCCTCACCATTCGTTCTTGTGGTAGGAACCCTCATTATTCGGTCTCGTGATCGGGACGCTTGCCACATGGCCTCGGGACGAGGACGGCTACTGGTAGTCGATATATTCCCCCTCGTTGTCCTTGATGACCTTCTTGGCGCGTTGCTCCTCGCTTCGGGAGTCGACGATCGTGTTGCCGTCGGCCTGGCGCGAGGTGCGGGCCGAGGACTGCTTGTCCTGGAAGCCCTGCTGGCCCTGGAAGTCGTTGTCCTCGGGCTGGAACCTGCGTACCACGCGATGTAGCTGCTTGTAGAACTTGTAGGCTATCAGGGCGATGGCCGCCAAGGCGAGGACGAAGAGTAGGAATATGAATTTGATGAAAATCATAATGTGCGGATGGAGTTAATGATTCTGTGGCGCAGGCTTCTTGGCCACCATGGCCGAGAGCAGCACATACCAGGCGATGATGACGGCGATGCCCGAGATGCGCAGCAGGGCGAGGATGGGGATGCAGGAGAGGACGAAGAGATACTTCACCTCGTTGCCCTTCCAGCCCCATTGCTTGAACTTGAGGGCAAACATCGGTATCTCGCTCACGAGCAGGTAGCTGCTCACCAGCACGCCCACGACCATGGCCACGGCCCAAAGGGGCGAGGACTCGAAATGGGGAGCCACACCCACCATCAACGAGCCCCAGAAGAGGGCATTGGCCGGGGTGGGAAGTCCGATGAAGCCCAGGGACTGGCGCTCGTCGAGATTGAACTTGGCCAGGCGAAGGGCCGAGAAGGCCGCCATGACGAAGGCCACGAAGGGCAGCACCTCGCGCAGGGGCTCCAGGGCCGAGGGATAGGCCACCACGCCCAGTTCGGCAAAGAGCATGGCCGAGGGAGCCAGTCCGAAGGTGATGTCGTCGGCCAGAGAGTCGAGCTCCTTGCCGATAGGCGAACTGACATGGAGCAGGCGGGCCGTCATGCCGTCGAAGAAGTCGAAGACGGCTCCTATGACCATCCAGGCCAGGGCCCATTCGAAGTCGTGGCGGAAGGCAAAATAGGTAGCGATGCAACCCGAGATGAGGTTGCAGCAGGTGATGCTGTTGGGGATATGTTTCTTGATCATAAGCAGTAAAGCTTCATCATATCATTTAGCTCATAGAGCAGAAAAAATCCTACTCCTATTCTTATTAGGAGAAAAGTTTTATCCTACTCCTATTCCTATGGCAGAATTTTTTTTCCAATCCTATAACAGAAAAGTTTTTTCCAATCCTATAGCAGGAAGGCTTCGTCCTAAGCCAACGCCTCAGGCATCTGAAATCCAGACGCCAAGGGAGGGCCGCCCCAGGGGTGGGGGAGAGGACTACGTTTTCTCTACAGATTACGTTTTCCCTACGGACTACGCTTTCTCCACGGGCTTGAGGCACGCGATGACGGTCTGGTCGCCCGTAGTCGCCTGTCCCATCTTCACACAGACCTCGGAGTCGATAGGCAGATAGACGTCCACGCGGCTGCCGAGCTTGATGAAGCCCAGGTGCTCGTCGATGTAGCAGTCCTCGCCATCCTTGGCATAGGTGACGATACGACGCGCCACGGCACCCGCGATCTGGCGGCAGAGCACGTCGCGGCCGTCGGGGATGGTGATCATCACGTCGGCATGCTCGTTCTCCTCGCTGGCCTTGGGGAGCCAAGCCTTGTGGAAGTTGCCATTAAAGTGCTTGACAAACTTCACCACGCCATCCACGGGGAACCAGTTGGCGTGGACGTTGAAGAGGCTCATAAAGATGCTGATCATCAGGCGGCGGTCGTGAAAGTACTCATTCTCCTCCACCTCCTCGATGACGACGATCTTGCCGTCGGCAGGCGCCACCACGATATGCTCCGTGTCCTCGATGTTGAGGTAGCGGATCGGGCAGCGATAGAAGTTGAGCACGATACAATAGACGGGGACCATGATGACGAGGAACGCCCAGAAAGGAATCTTGGTCGTCAGGGCAAACCACAGAATGGCGGCCACCAGGGCAATGCCGATTCCACCATACAACAACTGGTCCGTGCCCTCACGATGAAGACGGATTTTCTTGAGTTTCTTTATTCTCTTTCCCATGTCGGAAGGTTTACATATTCATGAATAATGTGCAAAGTTATATACTTTTTGTCAGTTATGCAAATTAACACTTCAACTTTTCGGCCCAAGAGGCCGTGATTCCATTTTTTTTATCTACATTTGCACGTGAAATACGAAAACTGATGGAAGACTTCATACATTTGCACGTCCATACGCACTACTCCATCCTTGACGGCCAGTCGAAGGTAGCCAACCTCGTGAAGAAGGCCGTCGGGGACGGCATGAGGGGCATGGCCATCACCGACCATGGCGTGATGTATGGCGTGAAGGAGCTGGCCGACTGCTGCGCCAAGGTCAACAAGGAGCGCAAGGCGGAGGGCCTCGAACCCTTCAAGCCCATCTTCGGATGTGAGATGTATGTCGCACGACGCACCAAGGAGGACAAGGACAAGGCCATGGGAGACAATAGTGGCTACCACCTCGTCGTCCTGGCCAAAAACTACAAGGGATACAAAAACCTTATTAAATTGGTATCGCGCGCGTGGGTGAACGGCTACTACTACAAGCCGCGCACGGACCGGGCCGACCTGGAGCGCTACCACGAGGGACTGATCGTCTGCTCGGCCTGTATAGCGGGCGAGGTGCCACGCAAGATCCTCGACGGAGACCTGGAGGGCGCGAGAGAGGCCGCACAATGGTATCACGACCTCTTCGGCGACGACTACTATCTGGAGCTCCAGCGCCACGAGGTGAAGGACCCCTCGGTCGTGGCCAACCGCGAGACCTTCCCCCTGCAGCAACGCGCCAACCGCGAACTCATACGGCTGGCCAAGGAACTGGGCATCAAGCTCGTCTGCACCAACGACTGTCACTTCGAAAACCGCGAGACGGCCGAGGCCCACGACCACCTGCTCTGTCTCTCCACCCAGGAGGACCTCGACGACCCCAACCGCATGCGCTACTCGAAGCAGGAGTGGTTTAAGACGCGGGAGGAGATGAACGAGGTCTTTGCCGACGTGCCCGAGGCCCTCGCCAACACGATCGAGGTGCTCGACAAAGTGGAGATCTACGACATCGACCACGGACCCATCATGCCTTTCTTCCCCATCCCCGAGGAATTTGGAACGGAGGAGGAGTGGCGACAGAAATATTCCGAGCAGGACCTCTACAACGAGTTTACCTCCGACGAAAAGGGACAGAACCAGCTCTCGCCCGAGGAGGGACAGAAGGTCATCGACCGACTCGGAGGCTACGACAAGATCTACCGCATCAAGTTTGAGGCCGACTACCTGGCGAAGCTGGCCTATGAGGGCGCCCGCCGCCTCTATGGCGACCCCCTGGAGGAGCGCGTCTGCGAGCATATCAACTTCGAGCTCCACGTGATGAAGACGATGGGTTTCCCTGGCTACTTCCTCATCGTCCAGGACTTCATCAACGCGGCCCGTACCGAACTGGGCGTGATGGTGGGGCCGGGACGTGGATCGGCGGCAGGATCCGTGGTGGCCTACTGTCTGGGCATCACCCAGATAGACCCTCTGAAATACGACCTCCTGTTTGAGCGATTCCTCAACCCCGACCGCGTCAACCTGCCTGATATCGATACCGACTTCGACGACGACGGCCGCGGAAGGGTCCTGAGATGGGTGATGGACAAGTATGGCGAGGACAACTGCGCCCATATCATCACCTATGCCACCATGGCCACGAAAAACTCCCTCAAGGACGTGGCCCGCGTGGAGAAGTTGCCTCTGGATCGCTCCAACGCGCTCTGCAAGGCCATCCCCGACCGACTGCCCGACGGGATGAAGATGAACCTCGCCAACGCCATCAAGTGTACGCCCGAGCTCCAGGATGCCGAGGTCAGCGAGGACCCGCGCGAGCGCAACACCATCAAGTATGCGAAGATGCTGGAGGGTACTGTCCGCGGCACGGGCCTCCACGCCTGCGGATTCATCATCTGTCGCGACAGGATCGACGACTGGGTGCCGGTATCGACGGCCACGGACCCCGACTTCCCCGAGATGAAGTGTAACGTCACGCAGTATGACGGCCACGTCATCGAGACCACGGGTCTGATCAAGATGGACTTCCTCGGCCTCAAGACGCTCTCGGAGCTCAAGGAGGCCTGCAAGGTCGTCAAGCAGACCACGGGCCACGTCATCGACCTGGAGAAAATACCTATCGACGACGAACTCACCTACCAGCTCTACCAGCAGGGACGCACCATCGGCACGTTCCAGTTTGAGTCGGCAGGCATGCAGAAATACTTGCGCGAGCTGAAGCCCACGGTCTTCGAGGACCTCATCGCCATGAACGCCCTCTACCGGCCGGGACCGATGGACTACATCCCCTCCTTCATCGCCCGCAAGAACGGACGAGAAAAGATCAGCTACGACATCCCCTGCATGGAGAAGTATCTCAAGGATACCTACGGCATCACGGTCTATCAGGAGCAGGTGATGCTCCTCTCCCGACAGTTGGCCAACTTCACCCGAGGCGAGAGCGACGCCCTCCGTAAGGCCATGGGAAAGAAGAAGAAGGCCATCGTCGACCAGATGAAGCCGAAGTTTATCAAGCAGGGCACGGAGAACGGCCACGACCCGAAGGTGCTGGAGAAGATCTGGGGCGACTGGGAGAAGTTTGCGAGCTACGCCTTCAACAAGTCACACGCCACGTGCTACTCCTGGGTGGCCTATCAGACGGCCTACGTCAAGGCCCACTACCCGGCCGAGTTTATGGCGGCCCTGATGACGCGACGATTCAGCCAGATCACGGAGATCACGAAACTCATGGAGGAGTGTAAGGCGCTCAAGATCTCCACCCTCGGCCCGGACGTCAACGAGAGCCAGATCGGCTTTGGTGTCAACAAGAAGGGCGAGATACGCTTCGGACTGAGCGCCATCAAGGGCATGGGCACGCCTGCTGCCGAGGCCATCGTCAGCGAGCGCGAGCAGAACGGTCCCTACAAGGACATCTTCGACTTTGCCGAGCGCGTCAACCTGGCCAACGTCAACCGAAAGGCTTTCGAGAGCCTGGCCTATAGTGGCGGCTTCGATGGTTTCGGGGTCATGCGCGAGCAGTTCTTCACCCCCAACGCCAAGGGAGAACTCTTCATCGACCTGCTCGTGCGCTACGGCCAGCGCTACCAGATGGACAAGGCCAATGCCGGACTGAGCCTCTTCGGGAGCGAAGACGTGACCGTGGTCCATCCGCCCCTGCCCAAGACGGAAAGATGGGCGGCCATCGAGAAGCTCAACAAGGAGCGCGAGCTCGTGGGCATCTATCTCTCGGCCCATCCGCTCGACGAGTATGCCGTCGTGCTGGAGAACATGTGCAACGCCCATTGCTCGGAGATCCATAGGGACGCCGACCTCAAGGCGCTGGAAAAGCGGGGCGAGGTGACGTTTGGCGGCATGGTGACGGCCGTCAACGAGCGTTTCTCCCAACGCACGGGACTGCCCTTCGGCATCGTGACGATCGAGGACTTTGCGGGCGTGGGCGAACTGACGCTCTTCGGCCAAGACTGGTTGAGATGGAAGGCGCAGCTGGGACAGGACTTTGCCGTCTTCGTCCAGGCGAAGTGTGTGCAGCGCTTCCGCAATAGCGACGCCCTGGCCTTCCGCGTGGAGAGCGTCTCCCAGCTCTATGACGTCAAGCGCGACCGCCTCAAGAAGATCACGGTCTCGCTACCCATCGACCGCGTGGACGACAAGATGGTGGCGGAGCTCCAGACCATCATCGAGGACCATCCCGGCGACACCACCCTCATGGTCCGCCTGGCCCTGCCCGACCGCACGGCCCTCTCGCTACAGAGCCGGACCAAGACCGTCGATGTGGACCGGAGACTACTGACGGAATTGCAGTCGATGGACTTGGAGTACCACATCAACTGACATTTTGTCATTGGCATGATATTTGTGTATTAACAAACATATTCACCAAATCTAAACGAAAAGAAACAATGGAAGTAGAAATCACAAAGGACAACTTTGAGACTCTGAGAAATGGCGACCTGCCATTGGTAGTAGATCTGTGGGCCACCTGGTGCGGCCCCTGCAAGGCAATCTCTCCGCTTGTGTCAAAACTCGCTGAGGAGTATGACGGCAAGTTGGTCGTCGGCAAGTGCGACGTCGAGCAGAACGAGGACATCACCATGGAGTATGCCGTGCGCAACATCCCGACGCTCCTCTTCTTCAAGGACGGCAAGCTCGTCAACAAGCACGTGGGTGCCCCCAACGAGTCTAAGATGAGAGCCCTCTTCGACAAGCTGCTGTAAGCTGCCAACGTCTATGTCCGGGGCTGTCCCAAGGCCTTCCCTAAAGGGAAAGACGGCAGGATGGCGTGGACCAAAATCATAGGTCTGGCTTTCCCTCTCGGGGAGAGGCCAGGCCTTTTTTCATGCCGAATTCTCCTTATATTCCATAATATAATAGGAAAAAAGTCAGAAAAACCATTAAACTTTCAAGTCAAAGGAAAATAGTCGGCTTTTTATTTTGCCCAATCCTTTTTTTTCACTATTTTTGCATCAAACAATTTTTACGACCAAACAATGAACGACAAGAAGTTAATGAATCGCGCAGCCGACAACATCCGCATCCTGGCTGCCTCGATGGTAGAGAAGGCGAAGTCCGGACACCCTGGAGGTGCGATGGGCGGTGCCGATTTTATCAATGTTTTGTTCTCCGAATTTTTGGTTTACGACCCTGATCAGCCCGCATGGTCCGGTCGAGACCGCTTCTTCCTTGACCCGGGTCACATGTCGCCGATGCTCTATTCGGCCCTGGCCCTTCAGGGAAAATTTACCATTGAAGACATCAAGCAGTTCCGCCAGTGGGGCAGCATCACTCCGGGACACCCCGAGCGCGACATCGAGCACGGAGTGGAGAACTCGTCCGGACCGCTGGGACAGGGACATGCCTTTGCGGCTGGTGCGGCCGTGGCAGAGAAGTTTCTTGAGGCTCGCCTCGGCCATACGCCCATGCAGCACAAGATATATGCCTACATCAGCGATGGTGGTGTGCAGGAGGAGATCAGCCAGGGCGTGGGCCGCATTGCCGGCACGCTGGGCCTGAACAACCTCATCATGTTCTACGACTCCAACGAGATCCAGCTCTCTACCGAGTGCAACGTCGTCGATACCGAGGACGTGGCCATGAAGTATAAGGCTTGGGGATGGAGCGTCATCGAGATCGACGGCAATGATGCCGACGAGATTCGCAAGGCCCTTACCGTGGCCCAGAAGGAGAAGGAGCGTCCGTTCCTCATCATTGGCCATACGGTCATGGCCAAAGGCGCGCTCCAGGCCGACGGATCCAGCTTCGAGCACAACGTCAAGACCCATGGTGCACCCCTTGGTGGCGACGCTTTCGCCAACACGATCAAGCACCTGGGTGGCGATCCCGAGAATTCTTTCGTCATCTTCCCCGAGGTAGAGAAGCTCTATAGCGATCGTCGTGAGGAGTTGCGCAAGATCGTGGCCAAGCGCCATGAGGAGGAGCGCAAATGGGCCGAGGAGCATGCCGACAAGGCTGCCCTGCTCAAGGAGTGGTTCTCAGGCAAGGCTCCCGAGGTCGATTGGAGCGGACTGGAGCAGAAGCGCGATTCTGCCACCCGTGCGGCTTCCTCAGCTTGCCTCTCATTACTGGCCGAGCAGGTGCCCAACATGATCTGCGCCTCTGCCGACCTGAGCAACTCCGACAAGACGGACGGCTTCCTCAAGAAGACCCACAACATCGTGCGTGGCGACTTTAGCGGCGCCTTCTTCCAGGCTGGTGTCTCCGAGCTGACGATGGCCTGCATGTGCATCGGTATGATGCTCCATGGTGGCGTCATCACGGCCATGGGTACGTTCTTCGTCTTCTCAGACTATATGAAACCGGCTATCCGCATGGCTGCCTTGATGCGCACGCCTGTGAAGTTCATCTATAGCCACGACGCGTTCCGCGTGGGCGAGGACGGACCGACCCACCAGCCCGTGGAGCACGAGGCTCAGTTGCGCCTCATGGAGAAGTTGCAGAACCACATGGGCGAGGATTCCGTGCGCGTCTTCCGTGCTGCCGATGCCGACGAGATGACGGTCTGCTGGCAGATGGCCATGGAGAACATGGACACGCCGACGGCCCTGATCCTCTCTCGTCAGAACATCAAGAGCCTCCCCGAGGGCAACGACTATCAGAAGGCCCGTAAGGGTGCCTATGTCGTGGCCGGATCCGACGAGCAGTATGACGTTATCCTGCTGGCCAGCGGTTCAGAGGTCTCCACGCTCGTCGAGGGTGCCGAGTTGCTCCGCAAGGATGGCGTCCGTTGCCGTGTCGTGAGCGTCCCGTCTGAGGGTCTCTTCCGTCGCCAGCCGGTCGGCTATCAGCTGCTCGTCCTGCCGTCTGAGGCCAAGGTCTTCGGAATGACCGCAGGTCTGCCCGTCACCCTCCAGGGTCTCGTCGGCTGCCACGGTCGCGTCTTCGGCATGAACTCCTTCGGCTTCTCAGCTCCCTACAAGGTGCTCGACGAGAAGCTCGGTTTCACGCCCGAGAATGTTTACAAGCAAGTAAAAGAGTTTTTAGCATAATATTCTATCACCTAAGCAGGCTCCGCCAAAGGCCCAGACAGGGCACCAGGCGGGGTCTCTATTAAAACTGAAACGCTTATGGAAATCAAGACAGTAGGTGTTGCTTGCGATCACGCAGGCTATCCGTTGAAGCAGTATGTCATCCAGTATTTGGAGGAGCATAAGTACGCATATAAGGACTTTGGATGCAACAGCGACCTCAGTTGCGACTATCCTGACTATGCCCACCCCCTGGCAGAGGCCATCGTGAGTGGCGAGGTCTATCCGGGCATCGCTATCTGTGGTAGCGGAGAGGGCATGGCCATCACGCTCAACAAGCACCAGGGTGTGCGCGCGGGATTGGCTTGGAACAAGGATGTGGCCGAGCTGACTCGCCAGCACAACGATGCCAACGTGCTCGTATTGCCGGGTCGATTCATCGACAACAATACGGCAGGCAAGATCATGGATGCTTTCTTCAAGGCCAACTTTGAGGGCGGTCGCCATGAGCGCAGGGTGAACAAGATTCCTGTAGAGGCAAAGTAAGGGGGCTCCCTGCCTTCATAGCCAACAACACAACGGCACGAGTGTCGGCTGATTTCAGTCGGGCGCAAGTGCCGTTTTTTGTGTGGAAACAAGCAAATATCAAAAATAATGAGAAAAACACTTCTTTTCTTCTGCCTTCTCCTGGCGCTTGGCGCACAGGCGCAGGGGGGCGGACATTTCCTGCAGAACGATCAGTATCGGCAGAAGGTGATGCAGGCCTTCGACGCGCGCATGAAACTCATGGGCAAGGATTGCTTCAACGTCAAGGGCTTGGGAGCCAATGGTGTGGAGACCGAGGCTTTGCAGTTTCTCTATGCCTACATGCCGATGGCCGACGAGACGGATTATTCGACCGACTTCTTCCTTGCCAACGTGCGCAAGTCGCTCCAGGCGCGCCAGGAGATGGTATGGGGTAGCCAGGTGCCGGAGCGCGAGTTTCGCCATTTCGTCCTCCCCGTTCGTGTCAACAACGAGAACCTGGACAGCTTCCGTATCGTCTATTATGACGAACTGAAGAACCGTGTCAAGGGGCTGGGCATGAAGGAGGCCATCCTCGAGGTCAACCATTGGTGCCATGAGCATGTGACCTATCAGCCGGCCGACGCCCGCACGTCCGCTCCTATGGCTACCATGCGTACCACCACGGGCCGTTGTGGCGAGGAGAGCACCTTTGCCGTGGCTGCCTTGCGTGCCATCGGCATTCCTGCTCGCCAGGTCTATACGCCTCGTTGGGCCCATACCGACGACAACCATGCGTGGGTGGAGGCTTGGGCCGACGGACAATGGTACTTCCTGGGAGCTTGCGAGCCCGAGGCCGTGCTCAACCTGGGATGGTTCAACGCGCCTGCCTCACGGGCCCTGCTGATGCACACCCGTGCCTTTGGCGACTATGACGGACCGGAGGAGACCGTGCTGCGCACGTCCAACTATACGGAGATCAACCTCATCAGCAATTATGCCAAGGTGAGCCGGGCCGACTTCAAGGTGGTGGACACTCAGGGCAATCCTGTGGCCGACGCCCGTGTGGATTTCAAGATCTACAACTATGCCGAGTTCTTCACGGCCGTGACGAAATATACGGATGCGAAGGGTGCCACCTTCCTGACGGCTGGTCTGGGCGACATGATCGTCTGGGCTTCCAAGAACGGAAAGTATGGCTACAAGAAGGTGACCTTTGGCAAGGACCGCGAGGTGACGATCGCCCTCGACCGCGACAATGATGCGGTCTCGAGTGTGGATATGGCCATTGTGCCACCCAAGGAGTCGCCCAACGTGCCTGAGGTGTCGGCCGAGCAGGCTGCGACCAACAAGGCGCGCTTTGCTGCCGAGGACGAGATACGCCATGAGACCATCCGTCGCACGCATTACCCGAAGGACGGCACATCGAAGTATGCTCCCTATTTCCTTCGTGCGAAGGGAAACTGGCGCACCATCGAGGCTTTCCTCAACCGTCATAGCGACAACGAGGCACGTGCCCTGAATATCCTCAACACGCTGAGCGACAAGGACCTTCGCGACATCCTGCCGCAGATCCTGGAGGACTGCTTCGCCAACAAGAGCGACCAGGTCAGTCCGCGCGTGGAGGACGAGATGCTGATCACGCCCTTCAAGTGCTTCTTCGAGAACTATTTTGACCGCAAGACGGTCGAGAAGTTCCGTGCCAATCCGATGGAGATCGCCAACTGGATCAAGAAGAACATCCGTCTCAACCCCGATACGAAGGCGTTGCAGATAGCTCAGACGCCAGTAGGTGCCGTGAAGTTCAAGATCACGGACGAGCGCTCGCGCAAGGTGCTCTTCGTCGATATCGCCCGTAGCCTCAATATCGAAGCCAAGCGCGACACGGTCACGGGTGCCTTGATGTATCGCAAGGATGGCAACTGGACGACAGTCGATTTCGAGGCCAAGGGCACGGTCACGCCCCATCAGGGCACGCTCGTGCTGACCTATCAGCCTGCTGCCCATCTGGACAACCCGCTCTACTACAACCACTTCTCCCTGAGTCGTCTGGAGAATGGCACGGCTACGCTCCTCAACTACGACGAGGGTGGTGATGGCGGACAGACCAGCTGGATGAACACCTTCAAGGACGGATGCCCCCTGGAGGCGGGTACCTATCTGCTGACCACGGGCACGCGCCTGGCCAACGGTAGCGTCTTGTCTCATAGCGAGTTCTTCGTCATCAAGGAGGGACAGACCACGACCGTACCTCTCATCATGCGCGAGAGCAAGGACGAGGTACAGGTGATCGGTTCGTTCAACTCCGAGAGCAAGTTTGATATGGATGGCAACCAGGTGAGCCTGCTCTCGCAGACGGGTCGTGGCTACTACATCATCGGTCTCATTGGCGTCGGCCAGGAGCCTACCAACCATGCGCTCGTGGACATAGCTAAGGAGGCTGACGCCTTCGACCGTTGGGGCCGTCCGATGGTCCTGCTCTTCGAGAATGCCGAGGAGGCCAAGAAGTTTGACGCTTCGCTCTATGGTCGTCTGCCGAAGAACATCATCTATGGTATCGATACCGATGGTGCCATCCGTCAGCAGATGGTGGAGAACCTGAAATTGTCGAGCAAGACGCAGTTGCCGATCTTCTTCATTGCCGATACGTTCAATCGTGTCGTCTTCTCTTCCCAGGGCTATACGATCGGACTGGGTGAGCAGTTGAAGAACACCTTCAACCGTCTTTGATTCTCCCGAGGGACCACGCGCCTGTGGTCCCGAAAGATAAATAAAAACAAGGGATGGCAGTCTGTCTGTCATCCCTTGTTAGTTATAGGTGCGCTTGTTGCTATAGCCTATGGGCGCAAGTGGTTGCGGAACCAATCGACGACATAGTCTATGACGGGCTGCTGGAACCAATGGTCGTCGCCATGGTCTGCCTTGTCGAGCACGACATACTCCACCTCCGTCCCATTCTCGCAGAGGGCCTCGTAGAGATGGTCGCTCTGTCGTTGCGACACCATGTGGTCGTTGTTGCCGTGCATGATGAGGAAGGGGGGAAGTCCGGGATGGATGTGGCCCAACGGACTGGCGGCACGCGCCTTGTCGGGTATCTCCTCCAAGAGGTGGCCCGGATCGCGACCATAGACCACGCCATTGACAAGCAGGGCCTCGCTGGCAGCCCGCGAGTCGTGGTAGGCTTGCACCTCGGTAGGGAAGCCCTCGTCGATGGTCTCCAGGTCGGACGGACCGAAGATGGTGCAGCAGGCCTGCACGTCGGAGCTCTCGTCCAGATACTGTCCTTGGTCGAAGCGCGGCTCGTTCATCGTCGTCGCAATCATCGACGACAGGTAGCCGCCAGCGCTATTGCCCATCACGCCAAAGCGCGTCTTGTCAATACCAAACTTCTCGGCATTGGCCTTGAGGAAGCGGATGGCTTGCTTGCCGTCCTCCAGAAGGGCAGGGAAGGCGTTGGGGATCGTACGATATTGCACGGCAGCCACGACAAAGCCTGCACGCGCCAGTCCCATGCGACATTCGATAAACTTGCTGTAGTCGCTCGTCGTGAAACCGCCACCAGGGAAATAGACCACACAGGGCTTCGGCTCATTGGTTCGTGGAATGATGAGCGTCATGTGGAGGGAGATCGTTCCCTTCTCGTAGTGTTGCGAGTAGATGATGTTATCGATCACTCGCAGGGACGTCCGCGTCACGGGGACATCCATCAGGATCTTCTTGCTTTTACTATTTTGATTGTCCATGTCTTCTCTCGTTATGGGTGTCTTGCTTGAAATGCTGGTGCAAAAGTAGAAAGAAAAATGCTAAAAATCACTATAAGCGACCAGGAAATAGCTAAAATCTATGTCAAGTGCTTGTCGGTTTCGCCCTAAAGGTGTATATTTGCAGACAGAAAGGTCTTTTGCCAGGAGTGACAGACTGTCAAGGATGGTCGCCATGGCATGGCTTTTGTACGATAGAAAACATACATATTAAATACGAAAATCGAAATGGATTTCAACAATTATTCAAACATTGTGGATGATCGCGTGCGGGAGCTGGAGCGGTCACGTGTCATGCCTTTCCTCATGCGGAAGGTCTATACCTGGATGGCTTTGGCCTTGACCATCACGGCTATCGTCGCCTATGGTATCGGCAACAGCCCGGGCCTCCTGATGAGTCTCTTCGGTTCCAAGATGCCCATGCTCGTGTTGTTTGCAGCCGAGATCGGACTGGTCATCTGGCTGTCGGCCCGCCTCAGCCGCATCTCGATCACCACGGCTACCGTGGGCTTCATCGCCTTCTCCATCCTCAACGGTATGACGATGAGCGTCTTCTTCGCCGTCTATACTACGGCTTCCATAGCCCTGACCTTCTTTGTCTCGGCAGGTATGTTTGGCGCCATGGCCTTGATTGGCTATACGACCAAGAAGGACTTGTCCTCGATAGGTGGTTTCCTGATCATGGCGCTTATCGGCCTGATCATTGCCGGACTGGTCAATATGTTCCTTCGCAGCACGATGTTCGACCTCATCATTAGTGGCCTGGGCGTGATCCTCTTCTGTGGACTGACGGCTTGGGATATGCAATGGATCAAGCGGGCTCTCCTGGAGGCTTCCGATATGGGCGAGGCTTCCCAGAAGATAGCGCTCTTGGGTGCGCTCAACCTCTACCTCGACTTCATCAACCTCTTCCTCTATCTGCTCCGCTTCTTGGGCGACAGACGCAATTGATGCGGTTTGACGAAGTGAATATTCTTAGATAATTATAGGAGTAAAATACGTATATCGGGGGAATATCTGAAAAGATATTTCCCCTTTTTCGTGCGTTTTCGTCTTCATGTAGCCATTTCCTCCTTGCATAGCGATAGCTTTCTTTCCAAGGTAGCTTGCATATTGTTTTTCGCGGGTTGTGCTATGAAAGGGTATGTGTGACAAAAGGAAATCTAAAAATATTCTAATAAAATGCTTTTTGAGGGCATAAAACTTGCTTGGCGTGAATAAATATTGTAATTTTGCAAATGAAATAGAATAATGAAGGATTATGAAAGCGAAAACGATACGAATGAAAACCCTCAAGATGCTTATCTCCAGCAAGGAGCTTAGCAGTCAGGAGGAGGTGCTGAAGGCATTGGCCAAGGAGGGCTTTACGATTACGCAGGCTACGTTGAGCCGCGACTTGAAGCAGTTGAAGGTGGCCAAGGCTGCCTCTATGAATGGAAAATACGTCTATGTGTTGCCCAACGAGACGATGTACAAGCGTGTCTCTTCGCCTCAGCGTGCTACCGACATGGCGAATAGCAATGGATTTCTTTCGCTCACCTTTAGTGGTCAGCTGGCCGTGATGAAGACGCGTCCGGGCTATGCGAGTGCCGTTGCGTATGACATCGACCAGAAGGAGATCCAGGGTGTCTTAGGATCTATTGCAGGTGACGATACGCTCTTCATCGCCATTGAGGAGGGCTTCGACCGCGAGAAGATCGTCGAGGGGCTCTCACAGATCATCCCCGGCATAGGCCGCGTCTCCGTAGTGATACCGGGATACGAAGACGAACTGGGGGAGTAATAAGTCTAGCCCACCACGCTGGTCAAGACTCGCAACGCTGGTCACGGCCCGCCACTCTAGGAGTAAACAGTTAACACCCACGCCTGTGGGTAAAAGTGCAAAGCCGTACCTATTGTCTGGGCAGTAGGTATGGCTTCGCATTTTTTATGCCTACAAACCTAGCCCGTGCTGGTACACATAAATAGCTGCTTCGGTTTGTTTAATAATTTCTACATAAACCATGCGATAATCCGACATTTGCCTAAAAATAGTTATCAAATTTGTTTGGTCGTGGCTTTTTTGCTAACTTTGCAGAAAGACAGTTATTGAAAGGATTGAATCGCATGATAAATTTGAAAAAGTCAACATTTCTATATATCTTCTTTGCCATGATGGCTTGCTCCGTGCCCGTCAAGGCGCAGAATCCTGCCACGCAGACCATCACGCTCTCTGATGGTGGTCGCTATACAGGACAAGTGTTGCACGGCAAGCCCAACGGCAAGGGCAAGGCCGTCTATAAGAATGGCGACGTCTATGAGGGAGAGTTTCTCAAGGGCAAGCGCCACGGGCAGGGCACCTACACCTTCACAGATGGAGAGAAATATACCGGCGAATGGTTTCAGGACCACCAGCACGGTATGGGCGACTACTACTTCATGAATGGCAACCGCTATAGCGGACTCTGGTATAAGGACTACCAGTCGGGACAGGGTACGATGTTCTATTACAATGGCGACAAGTACGAGGGCGAATGGGCCGAGGACAAGCGCGCGGGTAAAGGACGCTACACTTTCAAGAACGGGGCCTTCTATGATGGCTACTGGCTCGATGACCGAAAGAACGGCAAGGGTGTCTTCGACTGGGGTGACGGGTCGTCCTATACGGGCGACTGGGTGAACAATCTCAAGGAGGGAAAGGGCACCTACGTCTATGGCGACGGCGAGGAGTATAGCGGACAATGGAAAAACGACCTGCCGGACGGGCGTGGTATCTATAAGTTTAAGGATGGCGATATCTACGAGGGCTACTATGTCGAGGGCGAGCGCCACGGCGAGGGCATCATGAGATATAAGAATGGTGATGTCTATACGGGACGCTTCCTGCGTGGTGAGCGTTCGGGCCAGGGTACGATGGCATGGCACAATGGCGATGTCTATGTGGGCCTCTGGGAACAGGGCCACGAGAATGGAGTGGGCAAACTGACCAAGAAGAACAATGATGTCTTCGACGGGGCTTTTGTCAACGGCAAGCTCGATGGCGAGGTGGTCATCCATTATGCCGACGGCACGCGATTCCGTGGTACGTTCCGCAACGGACTGCGCGAGGGAAAAGCCATCGAGGAGGACGCCAAGGGCGTGCGCTTTGAGGGCAGCTACCACGAGGACGAGCGTGATGGATCCTTTGTGGAGCGCGACAAGACTGGTGCCATCACGGCGCAGGGCCGCTATGAGGACGGCAAGAGAATAGAGATGTAAAATGATTGTATTGACAGGATATGGTGAACAAGAAGAATGTAAATAAAAAAGCGAACCGCAAAAAGGTTCCTGCTGCTGCCGCAAAGGTAGAGCCCCAGGTAGTGGAGCACATCGGCATTGTGCGCAACGACCCCTATTTGGAGCCGTATGAGCAGGCGATACGAGGCCGCCACGACCACGCCTTGTGGAAGATAGACCAACTGACGCGCCACGGCAAGCAGACGCTCTCCGACTTTGCGAATGGCTATGAGTATTTCGGTCTGCATAGGACGGATACGGGGTGGGTGTTCAGAGAGTGGGCTCCCCATGCCACGGACATTTATCTCGTCGGCGACTTCAGTTCGTGGAAGGAGCAGGAGACCTACCGATGCCGTCGTATCGAGGGCACGGACAACTGGCAGCTCACGCTTCCTGCCGACGCCTTGAGCCACGGACAGCTTTATAAGATGCACGTCAAGTGGGATGGTGGAGAAGGCGAGCGTATACCGGCCTGGGCCAACCGCGTGGTGCAGGACGAAAAGACGCATATCTTCTCGGCACAGGTGTGGGCGCCCAAGACGCCCTACCGTTGGGTATCGAAGCCGTTGACGCCGCAGACGAAGCCGCTCCTGATCTATGAGTGCCATATCGGGATGGCGCAGGACGAGGAGAAGGTGGGATCCTATAGCGAGTTTCGCCAGCAGGTGCTGCCACGTATCGTCCGAGATGGCTATAATGCCATACAGATCATGGCCATCCAGGAGCATCCCTACTATGGATCCTTTGGCTATCATGTCAGTTCCTTCTTTGCCCCGAGCAGCCGTTTTGGTACGCCCGAGGAATTGAAGGAACTGATAGACGAGGCGCATAGCCACGGCGTGGCCGTCATCATGGATATTGTCCATTCCCATGCCGTCAAGAACGAGGTGGAGGGACTGGGCAACCTGGCGGGAGATCCCAACCAATATTTCTACCCTGGCGACCGCCACGAGCATCCGGCCTGGGATAGTCTTTGCTTCGACTATGGCAAGGATAATGTCGTCCATTTCCTCCTCTCCAACTGCAAGTACTGGTTGGAGGAGTTCCATTTTGATGGTTTCCGTTTCGATGGCGTCACGTCGATGCTCTATTATAGTCATGGACTGGGAGAGGCTTTCACCAACTATGCAGATTATTTCAACGGCCATCAGGATGACAATGCCATCTGCTATCTGACCTTGGCCAATCGCCTGATCCATGAGATCAATCCTCATGCCATCACCATTGCCGAAGAGGTGTCGGGCATGCCAGGACTGGCTGCCCGCTTCGAGGATGGCGGATATGGTTTCGACTATCGTATGGCGATGAACATACCCGACTATTGGATCAAGACCATCAAGGAGCGTCGGGATGAGGACTGGAAACCGAGTAGCATCTTTTGGGAGGTCAAAAATCGTCGGTCTGACGAGCGGACGATCTCTTATTGTGAAAGCCATGATCAGGCGTTGGTGGGCGACAAGACAATTATCTTCCGGCTGGTGGATGCCGATATGTACTGGCATTTCCGTATCGGGGATGAGAACGAGGCGGCCCATCGAGGGATTGCCCTGCACAAGATGATCCGACTCGTCACCTTGGGAGCTATCAACGGAGGCTACCTCAATTTTATGGGCAACGAGTTTGGTCATCCCGAGTGGATCGATTTCCCGCGTGAGGGCAACGGATGGAGCCACAAGTATGCGCGCAGACAATGGAATCTGGTCGATGACAAGACCCTTTGCTATCACTATCTTGGCGATTTCGACCGTCGGATGCTGGAGGTGGTGAAGAGTGAGCCTGCTTTCAACGATACGCCTGTGGAGGAAATTTGGCATAATGACGGCGACCAGGTGCTCGCCTATGAGCGCGGTTCGTTGCTGTTCGTGTTCAATTTCTCTCCCTCACGGTCCTATTCCGACTACGGGCTGTTGGTGCGCGAGGGCTCTTGGCAGGTAGTGCTCAATACGGATGCCAAGGAGTTTGGCGGCAACGGATTGGCCGACGACTCGGTGGAGCATCTGACAAATAGCGACACGCTCTATGCCAAGGATCACAAGGGCTGGCTGAAGCTCTATATCCCTGCGCGTTCGGCTGTGGTCTTGCGTAAAAAGAATGATGCTCATGCGTAGAAGTTTCGAACAGGTGGTGTGCGCAGTAGTGTTCTGCGTGCTCACCTTTTGCTATCTATACAACTATCAGGCTGACGTCCTCGTCGTCACGCAGTTTCTCGCCTCGGGCGGGCAGACCCACTATGCGCCCTTCCTTGGGGCAGTTATTATCACGTCCGTATTGCTGCTCCTGCAGGTCGTGGTCCAGTTCTTTGCCCGCCTTCGCCGTAGAAGCTATGCCCTCACCTATGCGCCTTCGCTCTTGTTGCTGGCCTGGCTGACGGGCATCCGTTCCGACGTCACGACGCAAGTAGATTTTGGCTCTTGGTGGTTGGCTATTCCTTTCTTGCTTCTCGTCATCGTACCTGCCATCATACAGGCCATGCGCTACCAGCCCTATGAGCCCGACGAGCGTAGGCAGGGCTTTCTCTCACAGCTGCTCTGGATCAACCTGGGCACCCTTGCCCTCATGTTTCTCTTCGTAGGATTCCTGAGCAATAATGACCGAGAGTTTCATAAGCGGGCGCGGATGGAATATCTGGTTGACCAACGTCGCTATCGTGAGGCGCTCGTGATGGCGCAACGGTTGGAGCGTCCTGATTCCGTATCGTCGATGCTGACAATCTATTCTGTCGCGCGCACGGGCCACCTGACCGATAGCCTCTTTCATTATCGCTTGGTAGGAGAGGGCAAGGTGATGCGTCCGTCGCCACAGGTACACAGTCTGCTCACCCCCGACTCCATACTCAACCGCGTCACCAGCAAGAGCGCCAACTATCAGTTGATGGGCTTTTTGCTCGACCGCGACCTGCCGACTTTCTGCGCCTATCTGCCGCTGTACTACAAGACCAATGCGCCTATGCCGCGTTATTATGCCGAGGCATGGCAGCTCTACCATCAGTTGCGGGCAGGAATGCGTCCCAAGCGCTACGAGAAGGGTTCTTATACCTATTATTATATGCGCGGATGAGTTTGATAGATGGTCGTATGCAGGATGCTTTCCTGCATACGGCTATCAGTCGATAGAGGAGGGTGGAAGACCTCCTTTTGGTGGTCTCATGGAGCCAGTCTCTCTATGTTCCGAGTGGCAGGTTAACATCGCCTTTTGATGAAGTTAACTTCGTAGGCCGATGAAGTTATATTCGTAGGCTGATGAAGTTATATTCGTAGGCCGATGAAGTTAATATCCTTTTTTGGCCCTGTTTTCACCCCTTTTCGCGTGATTCCTTTTTCCTGCCTTCGTCATAGCGTATCTCAAAATTCTTCATCGAAAAGATTAGCTTTTTTCTGATCTCTTGCCATCAAATATGAGCAGTACTTATTGAGCATATTGGACAGAGGTAGTTCTCCCTTTTGATACCGTTCTGCGTCAAGTGCCAACATTCTTTCACAAACTGTTCTATGCCCTTTGAATAGGGCAGTGAGATATGGTATGCCATTCTCTTGGGTAATACACACATCGGTAAAGAATTGTGTGATGTCCTCTGAGTCAAAGACAATGGAATAAGTTGGTCGCTTGGCTCCTGGAATGTCTTCTACCAAAATGTTCTTGCTGACAAGATCCTGTATGTCGCGTATGGCAGTATCCTTGGAACACTTAGCCAATGAAGCCCAGGTCTTAGACGTTATCTTTGCCTCATAGCCATCAAGGAAGAGATTTAACATTTGTGTTTGTCGCTCTGTCATAGGAACGGATGCAGCCTTCTGCCAGAAGAAACTCTTGTTTAAGATGGTGGTGACAATGGTTTCTGCTTCGTCGAGCGCATCAATCATTTTTTTCATATACCATACCAGCCACTCCGTGATCTCACCGTCGCCACGTTGCATGCGTTCCAGAATGTCGTAATAGTGTTTTTTGTCTTTATTGATTTGAGACGAAATATTATAGAAACGCAACTCGCTCTTCTCACCACGTGCCAGAAGCATGTCGGAGAGAATGCGAGCCAATCGACCATTACCATCTTCGAAAGGATGAATGCTTACAAACCAGAAATGAGCTATGGCAGAACGTATAACGCTGCCCACGGTATCTTCGCCATCAAACCAAGCTATAAACCTTTGCATCTCACTCTCTAAAAGGTCGGGAGAAGGGGCTATATAATGTATCTTCTCTCTACCAAATATACCGCTGACTATATGTTCCTCATTTGTTCGGTATTGTCCTATTTCTATTTCACAAGCTTCGCTGAAACCGGTTGGAAAGAATGCTGTTTGCCAAGCGCATAGTTTCTCTTTACTGAGCGGTTGGTCATAGTTCTGTACGGCTTCGAGCATTACGCCCACCACGGAGTCAACATAATGAGAAGGAGCTGTGTATTTCACGTTTTCAATTCCCAGTTTTCGGGCGATAGAAGAACGCACCTGTTCTTCATTAAGACTTATGCCCTCAATCTCTGAAGAATACACTACGTCATGTGTCAAGTTCTCCGCCATAGCTCTGAGTTTGCTATCAAAGCCGAGCGTGCTCAATCTGCCGTAAAGCAAACCTTGCTTACGACATACAACCTCCTGAAGGATTGATACCTCAGAAGCATCCCAGCGGAAGTTTGTCCAATTATCTCTTTCGTGTATATACATAAGCTACTTATTCTATGTGCGACAATGTGTAGTGTTAAACGTCGCATATTCTGCGGTAAAATTAATAAAAAAATGTCGAACCGCCAAATAAATCAATGAAATACCGCATGTTTTGCGACGTCCCCAGAGGACAACGACAGTCCCATGTCTTAAAAAGTTTCCATATAGTCATTAATGTTTAGTTTGTTTGGGTAGGTATAGTTATTTGTGAGAAATGTATATTATCGTCCCATTGAGGAGCCTCGGCAATGTTAATATCAGGCAAGAGGAAGTCTTCCTTGTCTGGGTGCTCAGCCAATATGGCTTCGTCACTAACGGTAAGTCTTGAACGTATCTTTTTGAAGAACTTTACTGCAGCTACTATGTTGGACCGACGTTTCGATGCGATTATTTTTGCTGGAGATTATTAGGACGAAAGAAGCACCAGTCATGCTTGCCTTCCTGTGTTCTATATACACCAAAAGGCTGCAACACAAGTTGCAGCCTTCTGATGATATTATCTCAAGTAGATCTGATTACTTCTTGAAGAAGTCCTGAACAGCCTCGTTGGGCACCATCTTCTCATCGAACATGTATGCACCCGTCTTGGGGCTCTTGACCATTTTGATCACTTTCGTATAAGCGCGACCATCCGTAGATCCTTCATGGAGGGTAGCGACCGCTTTCTTTGCCATAGTTTATGTTCCTATTTATTGGATTACTTAATCTCCTTGTGAACGGTCATCTTCTTGAGGATCGGATTGTACTTCTTCAACTCAAGACGACCCGGAGTGTTCTTACGGTTCTTGGTAGTGACGTAACGGCTTGTACCGGGCAGGCCACTATTCTTCATTTCGGTGCACTCAAGAATCACCTGGACTCTGTTGCCTTTTGCTTTCTTTGCCATTGTCTTATCGTTCTCCTTCGCTTATCTTTAGTTGTTAGCATCCTCGTTGCCCTCGGCAATCACTCTGATGTCCTTCCAGTTGAGATATCCTTTGGCAACGGCCTGCTTCAATGCGGCATCAAGTCCGACCTTGTTAATCATACGGAGGCCGGCAGCTGAGATTTTGAGGCTAATCCAGCAATTCTCTTCTACATAGTAGAACTTCTTGCTGAAAAGGTTTACGTCGAAGCTACGCTTAGTGCGGTGCTTCGAGTGAGACACATTGTTGCCCAGCTGTGCCTTCTTTCCCGTGATTTGACAAATCTTAGACATTGCTATCTTTAATTTTCTTATTCGTTAATTGATACCTATTCCAAACAGGGTGCAAAGTTAATGAAAATTCCTTGATGCACAAAACTTTCTTGTCCCAAAAGTGTGGAATTAAGTTTTTTTTATTAGTTACCAGCGACTTTCGATGCTTTCGGGTAGGTCTTGGGGGAGTTTTTCCTCCAAGAAATGGTGCATGAGGCGCATGGCTTTGTTGGTGGCAATGGCGATGTTGATATCCCTTCCGAAGTCGTCGGAGAGCTTCTGGGTGCGTATCTCTTCACGATTGCCGTAGGCGAGCCATATCGTCCCGACGGGTGTGTCCTTGGTTCCGCCTCCAGGACCTGCTATTCCTGTCGAGGCGATGGCGAAATCGACGTTCAGCAGATCCATTGCTCCTTGCGCCATCTGTTGGGCTACTTCCTCACAGACGGCAGTTTTCTCCTCCAGCAGTTGGTGGTCCACCTTGAGCAGTCTTTCTTTGATCTCGTTGGTGTAGCTCACCACGCTTCCCTTGAAGTAGTTGGAGGCGCCAGGGGTGGCGATGATGGCCTCGCTTATCAAGCCGCCCGTGCAGCTTTCTGCCGTGCCCAGTGAGAGGCCCGAGGCGTATAACATGTCGCCGATCTGGCGAGAAATAATCTTGGTTTCAAACTCCATGGTCCTTGGTGCTAAGTGTTTTACTTGAACGTTACCTTGCTGTATGCGGGCAGGTCTATTGAGGCAAAGTCGTGATCATGGTACTTGAACGTACCCACACAGGCTATCATGGCCGCATTGTCCGTCGTGTAGCTGAACTTGGGGATGTAGATGGTCCATCCGTATCGCTTGGCATAGTCGTGGAAGGCGTTGCGCAGGCCTGTGTTGGCTGACACGCCACCCGCTACGGCTACATGCTTGATGCCCGTCTCCTTGACGGCCAGGCGCAGTTTCTTCATCAGAATATCGACTACCGTAAACTCCAGGCTGGCTGCCAGGTCCTCCTTGTGATGCTCCACAAAGTCGGCATCCTCGGCTACCCACTTGCGCAGGTTGTAGAGGAAGGACGTCTTCAGTCCCGAGAAGGAGTAGTCGAATCCCGGAATGTGGGGCTCTGAAAACTGGTAGGCTTTCGGGTTGCCCTGTCTTGCCAGTTTGTCGATGATCGGGCCGCCTGGATAGCCCAGTCCCATCACTTTCGAGCATTTGTCGATGGCCTCGCCTGCAGCATCGTCGATCGTCTGTCCCAGCACCTCCATGTCGTTGTAGGCGTTGACCTTCACGATCTGGGAGTTGCCGCCACTTACAAGTAGGCAGACGAAGGGGAAGGGGGGCACGTTGGTGTCCTCTTCGTTCTCTTTGATGAAGTGGGCCATCACATGTCCTTGTAGGTGGTTGACATCTATCAGCGGTATGCCCAGGGCACGGGCGAATCCTTTGGCGAAGCTCACGCCAACCAATAGCGAGCCCATCAGTCCGGGTCCTCGCGTAAAGGCCACGGCGGAAAGCTGCTCCTTGGTGATGCCTGCCCGCTTGATGGCCTGATCGACCACGGGCACTACGTTTTGCTGATGAGCCCTTGAGGCCAACTCGGGCACGACGCCTCCGTAGGCCTTGTGCACCTCCTGAGAAGCCGTGACGTTGCTCAGAATCACGCCATTGCGCAAGACGGCAGCCGACGTGTCGTCACAACTGCTCTCTATACCTAATATATATATGTCGCTCATGCGAATCTTCTTGTCCTCTGTCATTTTATTCGAAGGGAATCCCTCATGTTGTTTAGAGAAATTCTTTCCATGTTATTCGAAGAGAATCTTTCCACATTATTCGGAGAGAATCTCCACGCCATTCTCGGTCATGAGGAAGGTGTGCTCCCATTGTGCCGATGGTTTTTCGTCGCCCGTGATAACCTCCCATCCATAGGGGTCATCGGCGTCTATGAAGACCTTCCATGTTCCCATATTGATCATCGGCTCGATGGTAAACACCATTCCTGGTACCAAGAGCATGCCTGTGCCACGATGGCCATAGTGGAGTATCTCGGGCTCCTCGTGCATCTTCAGTCCTACACCATGGCCGCAGAGGTCGCGTACTACGCCATAGCCATGCTTTTCGGCATGCTTTTGGATGGCGTGGCCGATGTCTCCGGCAAAGCCGTAGGGTTTGGCTGCTGCTGCGCCTATCTCCAGGCACTCTTTGGTCACGCGGACCAGCTGCTCCTTTTCGGGTGTGGTTTCGCCGCCGATGATGAACATGCGTGAGGCGTCGCCATAGTAGCCGTTGTATCCCAGCGTGATATCTACGTTGACGATGTCGCCTGGCTCCAAAACGTCCTGTTCCTTGGGAATGCCATGCGCCACCACCTCGTTGATGCTGGTGCACAGGCTTCCGGGGAATCCTTCGTAGCCAAGCGTGGCGGAGATGGCGTTGTGAGCTTTGCAGTACTCCACGCAGACGTTGTCGATGTCTTTGGTGGAGATGCCCGGGCGGATCATTTCCGCCACGGCGTCGAGGCAGCCACTATTGATCTTGCCTGCCACACGGATGCCCTCGATCTGCTCGGGGGTCTTGACCAGTTCACGCGTAGGCACCAGTTTACCCTTGCGCTCCCACTCCATGATCTTCAAGTCCATCTCCGTCGGCTGCTGTCCGGCGAGGCAATGCCATCTCTTTTTCTTCTTAAAATTTATCATTTATGTATCTCCTTTTCGTTGTATGTAGTCCCTTGTGCCCTTGTCGGCCTAATATCGCTTCACGGCACGGTCCATCTCCCGTCGGTCCTCCTTCTCTTTGAGGGTCTGGCGCTTGTCGTACATCTTCTTACCGCGTGCGAGGGCGATGTCCATCTTGGCGCGTCCGTGCTCGTCGATAAAGACCAGTAGGGGAACGATCGTGTAGCCTGGCGTCTTGATTTCTGCCTCCAGTCGCTTGATCTCCCTGCGGTTCAGCAGCAGTTTGCGGGTTCTCCGGGCCTCGTGGTTGGCGTAGGAACCGTAGAAGTAGGGCGATATGTTCATGCCCTCCACCCACATTTCGCCACGGGTAATATAGCAGAAAGAGTCGGTGAGCGAAGCCTTGCCCGCTCGTATCGACTTGATTTCCGTGCCCGTGAGCACGATGCCCGCCGTATAGGTATCAACGAAGAAATATTCGAACGAAGCCTTCTTGTTGCGAATTTGCACGGGGCTTTTTTTTCTTCTTTCTTGCTCTTCCTTGTTCATTCTTTGTCGTTTGATAGTGATGTTGGCCTTCTTGTAAGGCCGAATGGGCGAAGCTTTCATCTTGAAGCCGTCCCGTGGTCTTGCCGAAGAAGTTGGTTATGGTGTCACGATCTTGGCAAAGTCGTCGATATGATCGTCGATGTAGGCTGCTATCTGTGCCGTCCACTTCTCCTCGTTGACCACAAAGTCGTCGTCGAAGTCGTCAAACTCTGGCATCTGTTCGTAGATGGCCATGAAGTCGTCGTCGCTCATCTCGTGCTCCAGTTGCTCATGATACTGAGTGTACCACTTCTTGCATCGCTGCAGATGGGAGTAGAGATCTTGCAGTCCCCATTCGCGCATCATGCGGGCAAAGGGGTTTTTGAAGATAAATGCGCCCAGCCCGTTGTAGATAAGCTGCACATAGCCGCCGTCCGACACCTCTTCGTGGAGATAGCTCCAGCCCAGAAGCGTGATTTGGTCGGCATTGAGCCGTGCCATGTTCTCGTTGGTCAGTTGGCCGCCGATGGCTTTCTGGATGCCATCGATAAACACCTTGACAAACTCGTCCATCCCTTCTTCGGCTGCTTGGCGCAGGGCTGCGTCGCTTACCGTGACTGTTATCATTGTATCTTTCTCCATCTTTCGGCTTTCTTTCTTTTCGATTGCAAAGTTACATTATTTCCATGAATTACCCAACCCTTACGAAAGAAAAACCCGCCTGCGTACTTCTTTGTGTTCCTCAGGCTGGTATTTTCCCCTATAGAAGTCCTAAGGCTATGTACTACGCGGTCCCTAAGGATTGCTGGGGAAATGATACAAAAAAGCCATCCCTCGCAATAAGGAATGGCTTCTTAGACTTGTAATCACTTCGATAGGCGCAACATTTGCCCTGAGGGCAAAAGGGCGCTGCTATCCATCAAGCATGTCGGGAGATTAGATCTCGGCGAAGTACTTGATGGTGCGAACCATCTGAGAAGTGTAAGAGTTCTCGTTGTCGTACCAAGAGACAACCTGCACGTGGTAGGTGTCATCGTCAACCTTGGCGACCATCGTCTGCGTAGCGTCGAAGAGTGAGCCGTACTTCATGCCGATGATGTCGGAAGAGACAATCTGCTCCTCGGTGTAGCCGAAGGACTCCGTGGTGGCGGCCTTCATAGCAGCGTTGACACCCTCAACGGTGATGTCCTTGCCCTTGACAACAGCGACGAGGATCGTCGTAGATCCCGTCGGCGTCGGAACGCGCTGTGCAGAACCGATGAGCTTGCCGTTGAGCTCAGGGATGACGAGGCCGATAGCCTTGGCAGCACCCGTAGAGTTGGGGACGATGTTCTGAGCACCGGCACGTGAACGGCGGAGGTCGCCCTTGCGCTGCGGACCATCAAGGATCATCTGGTCGCCCGTGTAAGCGTGGATGGTGGACATGATACCAGACTGGATCGGGGCGTAAGCGTGGAGCGCTGCAGCCATCGGAGCGAGGCAGTTGGTTGTGCAGGAAGCAGCTGAGATCACCTTGTCCTCGGCGGTCAGCGTCTTGTGGTTAACGTTGTAAACAATCGTGGGGAGGTCCTTGCCGGCAGGAGCGGAGATGACCACCTTCTTAGCACCAGCAGCGAGGTGGGCAGAAGCCTTCTCCTTAGAGGTGTAGAAGCCTGTGCACTCAAGAACGACGTCGATTCCGAGCTCGCCCCAAGGCAGCTCAGCAGCGTTCGGCTTAGCATAGATCGTGATCTCCTTGCCATCAACGATGATGGAGTTCTCGGTTGCCTCAACGGTGTGCTTGTTCTCGCCGAACTTGCCAGCGAAACCACCCTGAGCCGTGTCATACTTGAGAAGGTGAGCGAGCATCTTAGGAGAAGTAAGGTCGTTGATTGCTACAACCTCATAACCCTCAGCCTCAAACATCTGACGGAAAGCCAAACGGCCAATACGACCGAATCCGTTAATTGCTACTTTTACCATTTTTGAATGTAATTATAAATGTTGATAAATACCTATTTACTATTTGAAGTATATTTTTTTATCTGTTTGCGCCGCAAAGTTACATTTTTTTTTTAACTTTGCACTCGGAACGAGTATTAAAAATACTAAAAACACGGATAGCTGATGATTTTGCTATACGCGTATGAACTAATAATGGTTTTAAAGTGAATAAAAATCAAAGCAAGGGAAAATGAGTGCATTTTTGAAAGAGTTTAAACAGTTTGCCATGCGTGGCAATGTGATGGACATGGCGGTAGGTGTCATCATTGGTGGTGCTTTCGGCAAGATTGTCTCGTCTCTCGTGAACGACGTCTTCATGCCTGTCATCGGAGTCATCACGGGTGGAGTCGCTTTCTCCAACCTGAGCTTCAAGGTCGAAGATGCAGAGGTGAAGTATGGTATGTTCCTGCAGAATGTCATCGACTTCTTGATCGTCGCTTTCTGTATCTTTGTGATGATCAAGGCCGTCAACAAACTGGCCAAGCATAAGGAGGAAACTCCCGCGCCGGCTGCCCCTGCTGAGCCTACGCCTACGGAGAAGTTGCTTGCCGAGATTCGTGACGAGCTGCGCAAGGAGAGCAAATAAATGATCGCCGCTGCTTCTTGATGAAGATCTGTGAAAGTGTGATATTGCAAGCCCAATATCGCCCTTTATACCTATATTATATAGATAATTATAGTGTCTCTGTTTTTGAGACGATTTGGTGGGTGGGTTGGTAGCGTGTCAATCATACCCTCGGTAGAATAGACAGATAGAGCATGAAAGTAGCTTGGTCGAGTTGTTTTTTCCTCTTGCAATACCAAAATATTTCTTAGTTTAAATATGGTCTAAATAAAAAGGATAACGAATAGCTAACTTTGATTACGGTTAACGTCTCTGTGCGTCAGATAGTTATAGCGTTTTTTCTGTTTCTTTGCACCATTTTGTTACAAACGCGCTAAACCCTTCGAAGCCTTTGATTATCAAGACCTTTGAAACGGCCAAAAATCTCTTTTATAAGGCTTTTTTATTTGTAGCCTAAGTGTCGGTAACTACGCATTTTACGTTTTCCTTTCTTCGTGGCGGCTTTTATGCCGACTTTACGGTTCGGATTTTTTTTTGTAATTTTGCATCCGCAACTTGGGCTTTAAGCCCGTCTTGGCAATTAAATAGACCAGTATAGATTAATGACAGTAAACTCAAATGCTCTATGGGACAGCTCCTTGCGACTGATAAAGGAGAACGTCGAAGAGCAACAGTATAACACATGGTTCAAGCCCCTCGTCTTTGAGTCGTATAATGCCGACACGAAGACGTTGCTTCTGCAGGTACCCAGCGCATTCTTCTATGAGTACCTGGAGGAGAACTATGTCAGTTTGCTGTCCTCGGTCCTTACCCGTTGTTTTGGTCATGGTATCAAGTTGACCTACCGTGTCGTTACCGACAAGGCCCATCATCTGACGCAGGACCTGCAGGGGGAGCCCTCCAACAAGGTGGACACGCGTCGTCCGACCGACCGCGCCAACCAAAGTCCTACGCCGATGGATGCTGCTCCGCAGGACCTCGATCCGCAGCTGGATCCGCACAAGACCTTCAATAACTATCTGGAGGGCGATAGCAACAAGCTACCGCGCTCCATCGGACTCTCCATAGCCGAGCATCCGAACACGACGCAATTTAACCCGATGTTTATCTATGGACCGTCGGGCTGCGGAAAGACCCACCTCGTCAATGCCATCGGTATGCGAGCCAAGCAGCTCTATCCGCAGAAGCGTGTGCTCTATATCTCTGCGCGCCTCTTTCAGGTGCAGTACACCAACTCGGTGAGGAACAATACGACCAACGATTTCATCAACTTCTATCAGACCATCGACATCTTGATCGTGGATGATATCCAGGAGTGGATGACGGCCATCAAGACGCAGGATACGTTCTTCCATATCTTCAACCACCTCTTCCGCAACGGAAAGCGCATTATCCTTGCCTCCGACCGCCCGCCCGTGGACCTCAAAGGCATGAACGAGCGACTGCTCACGCGCTTTGCCTGTGGACTCATTGCCGAGCTCGAGAAACCCAATGTGGAACTGTGTGTAGATATCCTGCACAACAAAATTCGTCGCGATGGTCTCACTATCCCCGAAGACGTTATCCGCTATATAGCCCAGACGGCCAATGGAAGCGTCCGCGACTTGCAGGGCGTCATCAACTCGCTATTGGCCTATTCGGTCGTCTATAATTGCGACATCGACATGCGGTTGGCCGAACGAGTCATCAAGCGTGCCGTGAAGGTTGACAACGAGCCGCTCACGGTAGATGAGATCTTAGAGCGTGTGTGCGAACACTTTAGTGTAACTACTACGGCTGTCAACTCCCGTTCGCGTAAGCGCGACATCGTGACGGCCCGCCAGGTGAGCATGTATCTGTCGCAAAAATATACGAAGATGCCAGCATCTCGTATTGGCAAACTCATCGGCAATCGCGACCATAGCACGGTCATCCACAGTTGCACACAAGTGGAGAAGCGATTGAAGACCGACAAGATGTTTAGTGCCGAGCTTGGTACGATTGAGAATGCCTTCAAGTTGAAATAAGCCTTCCGGAGTAAACAAAGGTTTGATTCTTTCCCCTTTATAAGGGGGAAATGGTCGTAAGTTACGATATGAATACCGCCAAGACGCAAATGTTGTCTTGGCGGTGTTGTTTTAGTCCTCCTTGGCGTGTGGTTGCCTCTTTGCCTCATAGGTGCGATAGACGATATAGTCGCCGTTACCGTCAATGGAGAAAGCGTTTCCCAGAGCGTTGTTGACCGTCCCCTGCCACCATTGGGCAAAGGGGTAGATGGGCCATTGCAGCCCTTGGCTTGTCAGGGCGGAGCAATTGAGGTTGAAGATGCTGACCTGTTGGTTCGGAATACTCTCAAACTCGCATGCGCCATGACAATAGACAAACCATCCGAAGTCGGTAGGCAGCACCCCCTCGACGCCAAACTCCTGGCGATAGAAGGTGGGGAGCGAGATGTTGCCCAGCGTGTGGTCCTCCCGTTTGCCCGTACATCCGATGTAGCAGATCCGCGGATGCTTCGTGCTTGGGCTTCGGTAGTGTTCAAGGAAGAAGCGGGTGGCCTTCGTCAGGTCGTTGTAGTCCTGCTCTGCGACGTAGTGGATGATGTCCTTGTATCGGTCCTTAAACTGCTGGGGTAGCGAGTCGCCGTCGCCGACAATGGCATCGGGTAGCATGTTCCATTTCGTGATGAGTTGCGCCCCCGCATTGTCGCAGGCGATCACGGGACGGCCCGACCGCAGGATGCCCAAGGGAATAGGGTGGGTAGGGCAGTCGCCATCCGCAAAGATGATGCCGTCGAAGTGGCTTTCGGGCGTGATGAGTTCGTAAACCATAGCAGACAGATTTTTTTCTAATATCTATGATTTCATGCTGATTCCTTGCGCCTCTTCGGCCATGACACGTTTCCACTTGAAATAGCCTGCCACGGCGATCACAACGTAGAGGGCGTAGAGACCCGAGGTGAAATAGATTTCCTTGTAGGCGTAGAGGGCAGACAGTTCGATATCAACGACGATCCAGACCCACCATTGCTCGATATACTTTCGCGACAACCACCACAAGCCGACAAAGCTCAGCGAGTTGCCGAAAGAGTCGAGGACGGGGACCGTGGAGTTGGTGAAGCGGATCAGAATGAAGTAGAGTGCGCCCCATGCGGCAAGGAAGAAGAGCAGCGAGGGCAGCAGGAGGGAACGTTTGACCTTAGTGATGGGCAGTTCCTCGGTCTTCTGGTTGCGCTTCTTGCCATATTTCCACACGAGCAGGCCGTAGATGGCAGCCAGGACGTAATAGACCTGCATGCCGAAGTCGGCGTAGAGTCCTGCCTCGTAATAGACGAACATATAGACCATGGGCATGATGAGTCCCGTGACCCAAAGCCAGATGGAGGCCTTGTACTCCTGATAGATATACACCAGTCCGATAATCGTGCCGGCGATGTCGAGCCAATTCATAGATATTGTGATAAGGAAAGGTTGGTGAATAAGCGCCGACGGGTAGATGGTCAGCCTTGGGGATGAACAGGAGTCCATCCTTGGTCAGTCTATCTACCCGTCGGTCAATGTATTAGAACTTCAGCGTGATGTTGCCCATGACGTTGAATCCAGCCATCGGAATCCAGCCGATCTGCGTGTAGCGGTTGTCGTTGGGATGGCCGTCGTTGTCGAGGATCGTGCTATACACCCATCCCGAGGCAGCATAATGACGGTTGAAGATGTTGTTGAAATCGCATCCTACCACCACCTCGCGCAGGCCTGCGAAACGCTTTCCAGGACGGAAGGTGTAGTTGGCGTGGATGTTGGTCTGGCTGTAGCACGGCAGGGAGCGCACGTTGTTCTCCGTGTTGTCGAGATACTGGCGGCTCACGAAGCTGGTGTGCCAGATCAGCTGTGCGCCCTGATAGTGGAACGTGGCGAAGCCGTTGAGGATTGCGGAGGGCGAGAAGGCGAGCGTAGAAGAGCTGTAGTGGATCTTGCGGAACGAGCTCTCCCAATCTACTGATGCCATCTCGTCGAAATCCTTGATGCGGTTGCGGCTCAGCGCAGCATTTCCCTCCAGGGTGAGGAAGCTCAGCGGCGACCAGCCAGCCTCGATCTCGGCACCCATGCGGTAGCTGTCCTTGATGTTGGTGGTCAGGTTCTCGCCAATGTCGCTCTGTGCACCCGTCTGCACAAACTGGTTGGTGTAGTCCATGTAATAGAGGTTCACGCCTGCATACCAGTTGTTGGCATGGTAGTTGTAACCCAGCTCGATATCCATCAGACGCTCTGGCGTCGGGGCGGGATAGGCTCCGTTGTCGGTGAAGTTGTTGCGCTCCGGCTCACGGTTGGCATAGGCGATGCTGGCATAGGCGTGGTGACCGTCCTTGGCAAAGCTGATACCCGTCTTCGGATTGACGAAGTTGTAGCGCTCGCTGACGTTGAGCGGCTGGTTGAAGTAGCCCGAGGTCTCCTCGTAGAACTTGTCGTTGCGGCCCGAGGTGTTATACTGCACATAGCGATACTGCACGTCGGCGAAGAGGTTCCAATAGTCGTTGAAGTGATAGTTGGCCTTGAAGAACGCCGAGTAGTCAAACTTGCGCGCGTCACTATCGTAGTACTGATAGTTGCTGTTGTTCGGGCGGAAGTGGTTGTTCAGCTCCTGGTTCTTGAAATAGGTGAGGTAGCCGAAGTGGTTGCCGCGGAACTGCTGGAGGTAGAGACCACCCGTGACGTTCCATGTCTCGTCCTTGTAGTTGATGTTGTAGAGCACGCCATAGTTGTGCTGCGTCAGGCCCTTGCGGCGCACCATGTCGTCGCGCTTGATTTTGTTGCCGTTGGCGTCCTTGTAGGTGAGGCCAAACTTGGAGAGCTTGTTGTCCGGACGCAACTCGCTATAGTAGCCATAGCCGTAGGTGTAATGGATGGCCACGTTATGGCTCCAATGATCCGACGGGGTGAAGACTGCCGAGAGGATATTGTGGTTCTGATAGAAGTTGTCCGTTGTCTTCTCCCAGTAGGATCCGTCCGCCATCTTGTAGCGGTAGGTCTGGTAGTTGCCGTTGGCATCCTTGACAAACTGGCCGTTCTCGTCCGTCACGAGATTTTCGTACAGGGTGTTGTATTTGCCCAGGCCGTGCTCGTACATGTCCTTGTAGGTGCGGATGCCCGTGCTCGCTCCCCACGTTCCGTCCATGAGGCTGAGGTCGTTGTTGCCTGCCGTCACTCCGCTCCAGGCCTGTCCAGTCTTTTCGAAGTTGCCGATGTTCTTGTAGCTGACCTTGAACTTCTCGTCCAGCCAGGTCAGTCCGCCATAGTAGGATCCTGCGCGGCTGGCCGTGCCATGTACGAAACCATCCGTTGCGGTCTCGTTGTAGGCTCCGTCAAAGATGAGATGGTTGAAGAGCAAGCCTGTCGAGAACTTGGCTCCTGCATGATACGTGTTGAAGCTGCCGTAGCTGCCCGTCAGCTCCAGGCTCGGCTTGAGCGAGGGAGTCGCCGTGGCCAATGCCACCGATCCGCCAAAGGCACCGTCTCCATGGGTCGATGTGCCTATACCTCTCTGGATCTGGACGCTACCCATGAGGGCGGCATAGGAGTTCATGTTGGCCCAGAAGACGGTCTGGTCCTCCGGCGAGTTGAGCGAGACGCCGTCCAGCGTGACGTTGATACGGCTGCCTGCGGCGCCGCGGATACGCATATAAGATGTGCCCATGCCCGTGCCGTTCTCACTCCATGCGAGGACGCCTGGTGTGTTGGCGAAGAGGAAAGGCAGTTCCTGTCCGGTCTTGGAGAAAGTTTCCAGGTCTTGCTTCTTGATGTTGCTTACCGCGAACGGCGCATTCTTCGGCGCGCGGACGCCCTGTACGACCACTTCCTGCATCGCCTGTGCGGTGAGCGTGTCAACAGAGCCTGTTGCCTGCTGTGCCTGCGTTGCTGCCGCGCTCATCAGCGCAGCCGAGGCTAATACCATTTTTTTCATTGGTCTATTACCTTATAAAAAAGAACAAATAAGGGGGATGTTTCCCTACGACGGCATTACCCGTATCAGGTTCCTTGGGTATGTTCTCAGCCCGTCCAATTTGGCGAGCACCCCTTAGCTTCCAGTCTGAAAACCGCTGCAAAGGTAGCCTATTCTTTGCAGCGAGCCAAATATATGTAGAAGTTTTTACAATATGTGGGCCTTCTGAGTGCTTCTGGGCTGCTGAAAGGAAAAAGACGGAGCTTCATTTGCAGGTTAGCGCTAAATTCCGTACTTTTGCATTCTTGAAAAAGGATTGTGAAAAGATGGATTATCAGAAAGTATTAGAAAATATTTACACGGAGGTGAAACCTTATCGCAGGGCAGGTCACCAGGCCGACTATATTCCAGCCCTGGAGCGCGTCAACCCCGACCAGTTTGGCATGAGTCTGACAACGGTTGACGGACGCAGTTTTCATGTGGCCGAGTCGGAGGTGCGCTTCTCCATACAGAGTATCTCGAAAGTCTATTCTCTGGCTCTCTGCCTGAGCCTTCGTGGCGAGAAGTTGTGGGAAAGGGTGGGCAAGGAACCCTCCGGCAACGCCTTCAATTCTATTGTCCAACTGGAATATGAGGACGGCATTCCGCGCAATCCCTTTATCAATGCGGGAGCTTTGGTCACGGCCGATATCCTGGTGAGTTGTTTGGAATATCCCGAGGGCGACTTCCTGCGCTTTGTCCGTGCGCTGGCGGGTGATGACAGTATTGGAGCGAATCCGGAGGTGGCTGAGAGCGAGTATCTTACCTCCCATCTCAACCAGTCGATAGCCCACATGCTGAAGTATCATGGCAATCTCGAAAACGAGGTGGACCGCGTGATTCGCTTCTACCTGATGATGTGCTCCGTGGAGATGAACTGCCGCCAGCTGGCCCAGTCCTTCCTGCCCTTTGCCCATTGCCACCACCCCTTCAACTATTGCGGCCATGAGCTCACTCCCTCCCAGTTGCGTCGCATCAATGCCGTCATGCAGACTTGTGGCTTCTATGATGAGGCTGGCGAGTTTGCCTATTTGGTCGGACTTCCTGGCAAGAGTGGCGTGGGAGGTGGCATCGCGGCCATCAATCCGCGCGACTATGCCGTGGCCGTATGGAGCCCGCGACTCAACAAGAAGGGTAACTCCGTCATGGGAATGAAAGCCCTGGAGCTCCTGACCACCAAGACCGAGCGGTCCATCTTCTGATGGGCCCTTGTCCCATTTCTTGTCCATGTCCTTCGTATCTGTCTTTTGCGAAGAACATGGACGTTTCTTTGTGTGCTTCGAGCGTTTTTTATACCTTTGCAAACCAATAATTGCTATTAGCTGAAAATTACGATGGACAAGCAAACGATTTTAACGCTTGCGGCCCTGCTGCTGACCAGTAGCGCTTGGGGACAGAGCAAGCAGGAGGGAGAGGTGGAACTCTCTGGTGGCTATGGGAATACAGCCCCCTACGCCTCGCGACTGCAACTCAATCTGGGAGAAGGAAAAGTTGTCTTCAAGCCCTTTGTGGGCATCAAGGGACTAGCCCGTCATTCCTCGGAGCAGAACCTGGACGAGCATTATATCTTCACGGGCAAGATGCCCCTGTCGGAAACCGTTGGGAGTCAGTACTATTCGCATCAGACTACTGAGGCTAAGGGGATGATGGCAGACTACGGATTTCAGTTCGCCTATCGTCCCACTACGCAACAGACCCTCACGGTGAGCCTTCGGGGAGAAAGCCTTCACAAGGACGAGCGCGGAACGCTTGCCGAATGCTTGCTGGCACCCGACGGTGCTCCCCTTGCCAAGACCCGATGGCGACTCGACAATCCCTTGCTGCGCAGCAATCACCTCGAGGTGGGCGCCGACTACACCTGTCGTTTCAAGCGCGACGACGTGACGCTCAGCTATAAGTACCAGCGAGACCGTGATGAGGCCGAGCGCCAGTTGGAGGCCCTTCAACTGGAAGGTTTCAGCGACTTCCAAGCTACGCTGACCACGGCCGACGCCACCGTCCACCACCACGATCTGCGTCTGATCTACAACACACAGGCTCTCCTGGGCCACCTGCGTCTCGTGGCCCGCTATGAGAACCGACTGGCCGAGAGCGACGACCAGCAATGGATTGACGATCGCCTTGCCCAGGACAGCCATTTCCGCCATCGCTACCAGACGGCAGCAGCCTCGTTTCTCTACGACGTCCATCCCGACCGGCAGAAGCGACTGGGCCTCACGGCAGGCCTGGAGTTTGCCTATACCGACATGGCTGGCAAGAAGTTGCGCGATTTCCTACCCACGGGTCGCATAGGCTGGCAGGTCAGTCGCACGAGCCAGTTGGCCCTCGGCTACAACCGCCGACTGGTGCGTCCGTCCTTGACCCTGCTCAATCCCGTCGTCCTGCGCACTCCCTTCGCAGTCCGCCAAGGCAACAAAGACCTGGAAGGTTTGCACGCCAATGTCTTCGCCCTCTCTTTTACCCACGACGATCCGATCTTCTCTTGGGGTATGAGTCTCTCCTACACGATGTCCAACGATGGTTTCAACGGCATCTGGATGGAGCGCGACAACCGTCGCATCTATCAATGGGGCAACGAGGGCAAGCGGCGCGCATGGAGCATTCAGCCCGACTTCACGCTCCATGCCTCCGCGACAACAATGGTCCGTGGTCAGGCTGTCATTCTCTGGGACAAGCGCATTGCCGACGCCGTCAGCATGGCCAAGGAGCATTGGGGCGTTTTCTCCCGACTTGGCGTGGAGCAGATGCTCTGTGCGACCTTCCGTCTGAATGCCTTTGCCGAGTATAGCGAGGGTAACACGCAGGACCTCTATCGCCACATGGGATCAGCCTATCGGCTGGGGACGACGCTCAGCAAATCCTTTGGCGACCATTTCTCTACAAGTCTGGAGTATCAGTACGTCCGCCAGGCCAAAGAGGTCTATACGCATGGAGGCTACACGGGTAGCTACCATCTCTATTCCGCCCGTCGCAACGCCTGCAGCCTCAGTTTGAAGTATAAGTTCTAAACCGTCTTCCACAGATTGTGGTCCGCACGTGGCGCATGGTAAGTAAGACTGGCGCGAGGCGTAAGCTAAGACCGAAATGCGCCTTAACTTACGTCCGATGCAAGGCTTTGCTTACCTCCGATGCAAGGCTTAACTTACGTCCGATGCAAGGCCTAACTTATGCTTGATGCTGGGTTCAACTTATGCCCGGCCTGAGTTTTTGCTTGCGCCCGACACGTGGACAAAGTGACGCCTCTGCCGTCTGTCATAAAAGGCGAAAGACGCCAGTCGCACCAGCTCTTTGGGATGCGTTCGAAAGAGATCCCGAACGCATCCCGAGACCATCCCGAAGGCGGCGCAGGCCAGAGATATGGCGCTGAAAACTGGCGGCAGGGCGTTTTTGTAGCGTTTATTCACCCCGAAGAGTAGGGTAAAAGGTAAATTTATTTGTAGGATTCGTGGAATCTTAGTATCTTTGCACATGTTTTAAAACAAATCGTACAAAGTAGATTGATAGAGAAGCATATCGTATTGGAGGACATCGACCCTGTGGCATTCTTCGGAGTTGGCAACGGCCATCTCCAGATGCTCAAGTCGCTCTACCCCAAACTGCGCATCGTAGCTCGCGGCAACGTGATCCGCTTGCTCGGCGACGAAGAAGAAATGGCTCGCTTCGAGGAAAGCGTGAGACTGCTGCGTAAGCACCTGCTGAAGTATAACCAGCTCGGCGAGGAGGATATCCTCGACATCGTGAAGGGCCGGTTGACGAAGGCCGACGGCGTGAAGGGCGTGCTGGTCTATAGCATGTCGGGCCGCCCCATCAAGCCGCGCTCGGCCAACCAGCAGGAGCTCATCGACGCATACGAGCGCAACGACATGGTCTTTGCCGTCGGACCGGCGGGTACGGGCAAGACCTATCTGAGCATTGCCCTCGCCGTCAAGGCCCTCAAGGAGAAGACGGCCAAGAAGATCATCCTCTCGCGCCCGGCCGTCGAGGCAGGCGAGAAACTCGGATTCCTGCCCGGCGACATGAAGGACAAGATCGACCCCTACCTCCAGCCGCTCTACGACGCCCTGGAGGACATGCTCCCCCAGGCGCGCCTCCAAGACATGATGGACAAGCACCAGATACAGATAGCGCCCCTGGCCTTCATGCGCGGTCGCACCCTGAGCGACGCGGTAGTCATCCTCGACGAGGCACAGAACACCACCACTCAGCAGATCCGCATGTTCCTCACCCGCATGGGATGGAACACAAAGATGATCATCACGGGCGATATGACCCAGATTGACCTGCCCCGCGGACAGAAGAGCGGACTGCGCGAGGCCCTCTCCATCCTGGGCGGCGTCGAGGGCATTGGCGTCGTCGAGCTGACCAAGAAGGACATCGTCCGCCACAAGCTCGTCACGCGCATCGTCAACGCCTACGAGGCTTACGACAAGGCCGCAGAGAGCGGAAAGAAAGAAAATCGACTTAAAAAAGATATTAGCGATGAAAGCATTGACAACGACTGATTTCCATTTCAATGGACAGAAAAGCGTGTACCACGGCAAAGTACGCGATGTGTATAACATCAACGACGACTTGATGGTGATGGTCGCCACCGACCGCATCTCGGCCTTCGACGTGGTGCTGCCCAAGGGTATTCCCTTCAAAGGTCAGGTGCTGAACCAAATTGCAGCCAAGATGCTCGACCAGACGAGCGACATCTGCCCCAACTGGAAACTGGCCACCCCCGACCCGATGGTGACGGTGGGCCTGAAGTGTGAGGGCTTCCGTGTGGAGATGATCATCCGTGGCATCCTCACGGGATCTGCCTGGCGTGAGTACAAGGCAGGATGCCGCGAGCTCTGTGGCGTCAAGTTGCCCGAGGGAATGCGCGAGAACGAGCGCTTCCCCGAGCCCATCGTCACCCCGACGACCAAGGCCGACGAGGGCCACGACATGAACATCTCCCGCGAGGAGATCATCCGCCAGGGACTCGTCAGCGAGGAGGACTACGCCGTCATGGAGGACTATACGCGCCGTCTCTTCGCCCGTGGTCAGGAGATTGCGGCCCGTCATGGCCTCATCCTGGTCGATACGAAGTATGAGTTTGGCAAGCGCGACGGCAAGGTCTATCTCATCGACGAGATCCATACCCCCGACTCCAGCCGCTACTTCTATGCCGACGGCTACGAGGAGAAGTTTGCCAAGGGCGAGCCCCAGCGCCAGTTGTCCAAGGAGTTTGTCCGCCAGTGGCTCATCGAGCACGGCTTCATGAACGAGCCGGGACAGACCCTGCCCGAGATTACCGATGCCTATGCCGAGAGCGTGAGCGAGCGCTACATCGAGCTCTACGAGCACATCACGGGCGAGAAGTTTGACAAGGCTGCCGAGGAGGGCGACATCGCCGCGCGCATCGAGCGCAATGTGAGCCAGTTCCTGGCCACGAGAAAGTAAGCAGCCCACGCCGGTCATCGTCCATGTACGAGCAAGAGAAAATCAATCCCTACCGACAAGGGGAGAAAGGTGCGCAGGTGGAGGAGATGTTTGACAACATCGCCCCCACCTACGACACGTTGAACCACCGCCTGTCGTGGAACATCGACAAGTATTGGCGGCGCAAGGCGATCGACAAGTTGCGCCCTTACCGTCCCAAGCGCATCCTCGACGTGGCTACGGGCACGGGCGATTTCGCCATCGAGGCAGCCCGTGCGCTCCAGCCCAAGGAACTGCTGGGCACGGATATCTCGGAGGGGATGATGCAGGTGGGCCGCGACAAGGTGGCTGCCATGGGGCTCGACAGCGTGATCCGCTTTCAACGCGAGGACTGTCTTGCCCTCTCGCTGGCCGACGACTCCTTCGACGCGGTCACGGCGGCCTTCGGCATCCGCAACTTCCAGAACCTGGAGCAAGGATTGCGCGAGATGTGGCGCGTGCTGCGCAAGGGTGGCCACCTCTGCGTCATCGAGCTGACGACACCCGTCGCTTTTCCCATGCGCCAGCTGTTCTCCATCTATTCCCATACCTGTCTCTTATACACATCTGACGCTGCCGACGACTCCTT
>ERZ1027229.45-NODE-45-length-60509-cov-7.322791_pt1 | contig 60509 bp, 94 predicted proteins | sample MGYA00519245_ERZ1027229 | MGnify/ENA primary metagenome ERZ1027229 (study PRJEB26926, sample SAMN06164466) | human gut metagenome | biome: ENVO:00009003; feature: ENVO:2100002; material: ENVO:00002003 | host: Homo sapiens | place: USA | collected 2012 ...
AAATAGCAGGCGTAGTTGATGGCAAAGGCTACCACCGCCGCCACCATGCGTCCGCCGGAGCCGGAGGGCCACGGGTTATTCATGCCCAGCAGACCGGGGCCAAGATAAATGACGATGATCTGCAGCATCAGCGGCGTGCCGCGGATGACCCAGACAAAGGTCTTTACCGCACCGGACAGCAGCCTGCACCGGCTCATGGAGCCAAAGGCCACCACCAGCCCCAGCGGCAATGCAAACAGCAGCGTAAGGGCAAACAGCTCACAGTTGAGCAGGAACGCGCCGGAAAGGCGCCCAAGGATCACAGACACAAAAACACACCCATCTATCGTTTTGTTTTACGCCCGGCTCAGTCCGCCAGCGCCAGCTCGTACTTCTCTGCCAGTGCCTGCATGGTGCCGTCAGCCTTCAGCTCGTCAAAGGCGGCGTCCACCGCGGCGGCGGCATCGCTGCCCTTGCGGAACGCCACGCCGTACTCCTCGGCGTTCAGCTCGTCCACGATTGCAAGGCTTGCGTAGTCGGTGCCTTCACCGATCATGGCGTTGGCAAGGGTCAGGTCCAGCACAGCGGCATCTGCCGTACCGGCAGCCACTTCCATCAGGCAGTCGGTCTGCACGCTCTTGGAAACATAATCGGCCTTGGCAAGGTTTTCATCGCCCTGAATGGCGGCTTCACCGGCAGAACCGGCCTCGGCCACCACAGTCTTACCGGCAAGGTCGGCGGTGGAGGTGTAGGCGGTGCTCTCCTTGACCACCACGACCTGTGCGTTCTTGGCGTAGGCCTTGGTGGTGGCGGTGTTAGCCATGATATCCTCGGTCAGGGTCATGCCGTTCCAGATGCAGTCGATGCTCTTGGCGTCCAGCTCCACCACCTTGGTGTCCCAGTTGATCTCCACGAACTCCGGCTCTACGCCCAGCTTTGCGCACACAGCGGTGGCAAGCTCGGTATCAAAGCCGGTAAAGTTGCCGTCGGCATCGGTGTAGTTCATGGGCTCGTACACAGTGTAGCCGATGACCATTTTGCCCTTGCCCTTGATGTAGTCCAAATCGCTGCCCGCTGCGGCAGAAGCCGAACCGGCTGCACTGCCGGAAGCAGAAGCCGCCGCAGAGGTGGATGCACTGCCGCCGCAGGCTGCAAGGCTCAGTGCCAGAGCACCGGCCAGAAATGCACTTGCAATACGCTTGAGTTTCATATCTTTTTCCTCCCATGGGGGACGTTCTGTGTCCCGCTCCCCTCTCGTTTTACCATTTTACCATGCTAAAGTGGTAAACTGTAGCTATAGAATAGCGCGTTTGCCGCCGTTTGGCAAGAGGAAACCTTCATTTTTTGCACAATGCACTGCTTTGCCCCGCCCGTAAGCCCGCTTTTTGTGGGAAAATGTGCATACCCCTTCCGGCTTTGCGCCTGAGAGGGCAGCTGCAAATACCCCTTCCGTCTGCTCACTGCGTTCGCAGCCACCTTCCCCAAGGGGACGGCTTAACTCCCTCAGTCAAAGCCTGACGGCTTTGACAGCTCCCTCGGAGAGGGAGCCTCTGGCGTATCCGCAAACTTTGTGCCCGAACCGGAAACTTTACCGCCATGCCAAAGGCCCCATCCTAGAGGACGACTTCCCCCGCTCCGGGGGAAGATGTCGCGCAGCGACAAAAAGGGGAATCCGTCGCCGCAGGCGACTGGGGGAGTATCCGCAAATGCCCTCCCGTGAAAATGAGATAGCGGAGCGTCCGCAGACGCTCCGCTATCTCGAAATAAAAAATAATTTTTCCGCTGATCATGCCCAAAGCGCACGCGGCGGGCATTCCAAATCGTCCTCTACTGCTCCGCCATGGCCTTCAGCACCGCCTTTTGCAGGTCGGTGACCGAGATGGTGCACAGCGCCTTCAGATCGGCGTCTGTGCCGTCTGTGGAAAGTTTGCCGATCTCCACGGCGTTTTTACCCTTCAGGTAACTGCACCAGCCTGCGCTATGCTCATACCACTCCTTGCCCAAGGCACTTGCGCTGCGCATTCCGTAACGGTCGCCCAGCTCGTTTTTGGTGTAGACCGGCTCACGCGGGGCAGACACCGTACCGTCCGCGCTGACGGTCAGCTCCGGCTCGGTCATATCCCCGATGGCGCTGGTCACCCGGGCATTCTCGTCCATGGTCACCACCGCCAGCGTGATCTTAGCCTGCACCTGTGCGTCCTTGTCGTCGGTGCCCGCAAGCCCCTGCGGCATTTCGGCTACCTCAACGCCCAGTTTGACCGTATCGCCCCGGGCAGCGCCCAGCACCTGTGCATTCTCGCAGGCGCGGACAACGGCATCCCGGTAGCGTTCCACCGCGATGGTGCAGCCGGAGAGAAGGTCTGCATCGGTGGGCTTGCCGTCTGCATCCGTTTTCAGCTTTTTCACTTCCTCCGGGGTCTTGCCCTCAAGCCAGCTGCCAAAGGCATCGGCCTGCTCTGCCCAGCCCTTTTTCAGGCCGGACACCTCTGCCAGCGGGTAGTCCTTCCCCTTTTGGCGCTTAGTGCGGGTGTCGGTGGGGGTGGTCACCTTTCCGGTGCCGTCCGCGCTGACCGAAAGTTCCAGCTCGTCCAGTGTCACCCCCGCCAGCTTGCCGTCTGCATCCAGCAGCACGGCAGCCGCCACGGTGCGGATATTGCCCGCACGGTCTGTACCTGTCGCTTCGGTCAGAACGCCCAGTCCGGTGCGCCACGCCGCGCTTTGCGCCGCGCTGCTGCCCGCAGAGGTGCTGCCGCTCATAGAGCCGGAGCTGCTGCCGGAGCTTCCCCCGCCGCAGCCGGTCAATGCCAGTGCTGCCGCCAGTGTGCAGCACAAAAACCATCGCGATGCCTGTTTCATATCGTCACATACGCTCCCTTTCCGTGCCTGCATTGCTAACGCAGGCTTTGAAGCCAGTATGCCCCGCCGCGCGGGATTTTATGAGCAGGCAGTTACATCAAGGGGCTTAACAGCCGCAGCACGCTGTCCAGCACCGTACCGGCCAGCCCGGTGCGGCAGTCCGCGCACTGCACCTCCCGGCACTGGGGCAGGGTGCGGCGCACATCGTCCCGCAAAGCCAGCACCTGACTGTTTTGCAGCAGCAGCACTCCACACTCGAAGTGCAGGAACATACTGCGGTAGTCCATATTGATGCTGCCCACCACCGCCGCGCGGTCATCGCTGACGCAGCACTTGGCGTGGAGAAAGCCCGGGGTGTACTCGTAGATGCGCACCCCCGCCCGCAGCAGGGGCAGATAGTACGAGCGACTCAGCCGGAACACCAGCTTTTTGTCCGGGATGCCCGGCAGCACCAGCCGCACATCCACCCCGCGCTTGGCGGCGTTGCGCAGTGCATCCAGCATTTCCTCGCCGATGGCGAGATAGGGCGTATAAAAATAAACGTACTGCTGTGCTTGTGCCAGAATATCCAGATAGACGGTTTCCGCCACCGGCTCTTCGTCCAGCGGGCTGTCCGCGTAGGGCTGCACCACCCCATCGCTGACGGGCAGCACCGCAAGCTGCGGACGGAAGGCGCTGTAATCCTGCTCGAAGGGGCGGAAGGCGTTCCAGAAATCCAGAAACATCACGGTAAAGTTCCACACCGCAGCGCCCTCGATGCGCAAGCCCGCGTCCTTCCAGTAGCCGAAGCGGGTGATCGCGTTGATGTATTCGTCTGCCAGATTGATGCCGCCGGTGTAGGCTACTTTGCCGTCTATCACCACGATCTTGCGGTGGTCGCGGTGGTTCATCACCAGCGAAAGCAGCGGCACCACCGGGTTAAAGGGGATGCAGCGGATATGCGCCCGCTCCATGCGCACCACAAAGTCCTTGGGCAGACCCAGCAGGCTGCCGAAGTCATCGTAGATCAGCCGCACGTCCACCCCCTGCGCCGCCTTGCGCCGCAGAATGTCCTCCACGCCCTGCCACATCTTGCCCTGACTGACGATGAAGAACTCCAGAAAGATGCTCTTTTCCGCTTTTTCAAGATCCGCCAGCAATGCCGGATACATGGCTTCGCCGCAGGAGAAATACCGGGCGGTGGTGTTCTGCCATGCGGGATAGCAGCCGTATTGGGTCAGGTAGCGGCTCACGCCCCGGTTTTCATCGCACAGCCCGGCAGTCTGCCCGGGCTGCTGGGCGCGGTCTGTGCGGTGTGCCTGCTCCACCGCCTGCATTTTGCTGCGCAGGCGGCGGGAAGGGCGCTTGTTGCCAAAGGCCAGATACAGCGCCCCGCCCAGCAGCGGCAGCAGCCCGATGAGGGCGATCCAGCCCACCTTATAGGCGCTGTTTTCGTCCTTGCGCACCAGATACAAAACGATGAGCAGGCTCAGCCCGTTGAGCACCCCGGTGACCCACACCCGCGCCGTACCGGTGGTGAGGGCAAAAAACACCCACGCCAGCCATGCAAGCTGCAGCGCCACCAGCACCACCGTGACCGTGATGCGGTTGAGGATGCGGTTGAAAAACTTGACGATCGGCAACCGGAACAGCATACCATCTCCCCTTTCCGTGTTTCTAATACGGTTAAGTATAACGCGGTTTTTCACCCTTTGCAAGTTTTTGGTGTCGGGTGCACCGGAATTATTCCTCGTAAAAAAATTCACCGGAGCGTCCGCAGATGCCCCGGTGAATCAAGATCCTATTCTATATTTTCTGCTCAGACGGTGGGTGCTTCGTTATCCTCGTAGCCCACCATCAGGCCGCCGTACTCCGCATAGTAGCTGCACAGCGCGCCGCAGGTGCCTACCTCCACCTTGGCCTCCGGGAACACGGCATGGACCATGTGCTTCAGCCGCTCCGCAGCGGCAGCGTTGCAGCAGTGGTCGATGTGCACCCGGCCGTTGGTCAGGCCGTGCGCCTTCATCTCCAGCACTATGCGTTCCAGTGCACCGTGCTCGCCGCGGGTCTTGCACAGAACCTCCAGATCACCGGCGTCGCTGGCCTGCCCGATGACCCGGATGCCCAGCATCCGCGCCACAGCAGCCACAGCGGGCTTCACGCGGCCATTGCGGGCAAGGTTTGCCAGAGATTCCAGCGCAAACAGCAGATGAGTGTGCTCATGGTACGCCCGGATCTCCTCACATACGGTATCAAAGGGCTTGCCGGCCTTGATCAGCGCCGCCAAACGCTCCACCAGCAGCCGGGACTCCGCACCAGTAGACAGGCTGTCCAGCACAAAGACCCGCGCGCCCTCGTGGCTCTGCTCGTATTCCTCGCCCGCCAGCAGCGCGGCGTTGTAAGCGCCGGACAGCGTGCCGGTAATGGTCACAACGTACACCTCGTCTGCGCCCTCGTAGGCGGTGAGCCAGTCCGAGATATTGGGGCAGGAGGTGCTGGTGCGGCCCTTATAGGTGCGCATCATCTGAGCCAGCGCGGGGGCATCCACCTCTTCGGTGTCCACATACTCCTGCTCATCGGTCAGGATCTTCAGCGGCACGCAGGCAAAATCCACATCGGGGAGCTGGTACACATTTGCAGAGGAATCTACAATGATCTTGCTTTTCATATTTTTCTCCACTTTCAAGCGGCGCAATGCCGCGGTCATTCCTTTGTTTGTGACCATCATAGCAGTTTTTCAAAACCCTGTCAACTGTTTTTTCAAATTCTTTTACAAAGTTTTCGTTGCCCGTTGACCATTTTTTCAAAATGCGGTATACTATTTTACAGGCAGAAGTGCTTTTGCGGAAAGCAATTGCCCTGCCTTTGCACAAAAACAACGTTCCTGCTTGCAAAAAGTGCAGGAGCATGAACGGAACAAGATACTATGAAAGCTGAAACCAAACTCCGCGTTGCGGCGTGTGCTGCGGGCTTTGCCCTGCCCCGGTACAACGATCTCCCCTCGGTAGGGCTGTATCTGGACCAGACGGTGCAGTTCGTCAACGGCTACTTCCGCAGCTTCTGCGGGGTGGAACTGACCCCCTCTATGGTAAGCAACTACGTCAAAAAAGGGGTGGTGGATCACCCCATCCGCAAAAAATACACCCGGGATCAGATCGCATCCCTGATGTACATTGCAGTCTCCAAAACGGTGCTCTCGATCGAAAATATCGACACCCTGTTCAAAATGCAGCGGGAGCACTGCTCCGCCGGGACAGCCTACGATATCTTCTGCGAGGAACTGGAGACCAGTCTTTCCGTGGTGTTCGGCAGCAAAGCCGCCCAGCCGGAGACTGTGCTCAACGACGAGCGTCTGCTGCTGCGCAGCACCATTTTTGCGGCGGTCAACAAAATGTATCTGGACTGCTGCTTTGATGCCTTGCGGCAGGAGCAGGCTCTGTGGTCGGATATCCTGCCAGATCTGGCGTGACAGTACAAAATAATATTGCAGGCACAAAAACCACCCGGAAACGCAAGTTTTCGGGTGGTTTTTGTTGGCAGACAGGCTAAACCATATCCGATGCCAAATCATTTTGCAGATGCGGGAACAAACTCGATTTTAACTTTCATTCCCATTCCGGCTGCAAGCCGCTGTAGGGTGCGAAGCGACGGATTCGCGTTTCCACGTTCCAGCTTGCTGATGTCGGTCTGTGCAATGCCCGTGCGCTCCGAGAGCTGCTTCTGGGTCAAGCCGCTTTCCTTGCGCGCCTTGAGCATGGCTTCGATCACGGAAAATTCCGGGTCAAGTGCGTCCCATTCGGCCTTGAATTCAGGGTCTTTCATCTGTTCATTCAAAAAATCATTGAAGTTTGTCATTTGGAATTCTCCTTTCGGGTAAGATACTCTATGCGATATTGTTTTGCCAGTGTGATCTCCGAAGCAGGTGTTTTCTGAGTCTTTTTGATAAAGCCATTTGTAAGGATCACCCTTTTACCGATCACGAAGAAGTACAGCACACGGGTGATGTCTGAGCCAAATTTAGTGCGGATCTCAAAAATTCCATCGTCCAGTGCTTTGGAATAGGGTTCTCTTAAAAATGGCCCTTCTTCACGGAGCAGGGCGACTGTACGCAAAACCTTGGCCTGCATTTTCTTATCCAGACTCAGGATAAACTCTTTTGCAGGCTCAGAGCCATCGGGCTTATCGTAAAATTCAATTTCATATTCCTGCATGGCTGTACTTCCTTCAAATAGCGGATTTATCTCATATCCAGTATAGCGGATATATCCTCTATTGTCAAGAGCGTATCGCTTTACATATTCGTTCCTTTATAGGACGATAATGGCATTTTAAACCACAAAGGGAGAACACTATGACTTTCTGTCGATTTGTAGCGCCGTGTATATCTGCCGCAAAAATAAGAGCAAGCGCATCCGATACTGTCCAGAAGCAGGATCAAATACACTCGCAATTTCAAAAACGAAATGTAACCTAAAATGTAACCGGTTACATTTTTACAAAGAAAAACAGCCAGAAATTAACAAAACTACGTTAATTTCTGGCTGCTGTTTGGTGGAGGCGACGTGACCTTGTGCGAACTTTTTGGACAGTTCGCCAGCCGCCGCCTCCGCGTCCATGACAAGGTCGAAGTCGGCCTCGGCGTTAGACCCCCCCGAATAGTTGAAAGCGATCCGCAGGTGATCATCGAACAGGTAGACCACCGACACAAAGGCATCAATGACCTTACGCCGGAACTCCTGGCTCTGCAAGCTGCCTCCCCGGAAGCGATCCAGCCAAAAGAGAATCTGATCACGCTCCAGCCGGACATGGCTCAGCTTTTCCAGCTCAATGGCTCGCTTCAGATCTTGGGCCTTGGCTTCAAGATCCAGAAGCCGCTGCTTCGTGGTCGAGGTGATGATTCCTGCCTCGATGGCTTTCATCACGTTGTCGGTGGCCTTTCGGTTTTCTTCCAGCTCGGCGGTCAAGGCTGCCAGCTGCGCCGAAGCCGCCTCCCGCTCCTGATATTCCATCACGGCATCCGCGATCCACTCCATTACTTCAGGCCGGAGGACGTAGTCCAGAGCGGCCTTCACGACTACCCGCTCAATCCACTCGCGGGGCACATTTGCCTTTTTGCAAGCCCGCTCCAGCCGCCGCTTTTGGCAGCCGTAGTAGTAATGCAGTTCGCCGCTCTTCCCGGTGCCGGAGAAGCCGATCATGTAGGACCCACAGTGGGCGCACTTCAGCTTCCCGGTCAGCAGGTAGTCCCCGCCATCTTGGTGACGGCCCCGGACGCTGCTGTTTGCTTTCAGCCGCTCATTCGCCGCCCAAAAGGTGCCCTGATCGATGAGAGCGGGCATCCCGCCCTCGATGCGGGTGTCTGAGAAATGATACACCCCGATATAGGCCTCGTTCATCAACAGCCGGAAACTGCCCTTGTTCCACCGCCCGCCCCGGCTGGTTTTCAGCCCCCGGCTGTTCAGATCGTTGGCGATATCCACAAAGGGCATCCCCGCCGCAGCCTTTCGGAAGATCTCCCGCACCACCTCGGCGTTTGCTTCATGGATCGCAAAGCGGCCGTCCGGCCCCTTGCAGTATCCGAAAGGGATGGAGCCGGAGTTCACCTTGCACTGCTCGGCATTGAATTTCATGCCCCGGCGAATATTCTGGGCGAGGGCTGCGCTGTAATATTCAGCAGACCCCTCCAGCACGGATTCCAGCAGGATGCCCTCCGGCCCATCGGGTATGGATTCCTTGGCATACAGCACCCGGACCCCGGCTTTCTTCAGCCGGAATTTATAGGTCGCCGAATCGTACCTGTTACGGGCAAAGCGGTCAATCTTCCAGCAGATCACATAAGCCCAATGGCCATGGGAGGCGTCCTTCAGCATTTGCTGGAACTGGGGGCGGTTATCGGTAGTGCCGGACAGATGCCGATCGGCGTAAACCTTCACCACCCGGAGGTTGTTCTGCCGGGCAAAAATCTCGCAGTCCGCCACCTGCTGCTCGATGGAACAGTCCCGCTGGTTATGAGACGAGTACCGAGTGTAGATCACGGCATCCTGCATTTCAGGTTCAATCGGCTTCTTCTTCATCTTCCATCCTTGCCTCGGCCACGTTTCGAGCCGCAGCCAAAGCAGCAGCGTTCCCGCGTTCAGAAATCAATTTTGCATTTTTAAGCAGCAGCACCCCGCCGACGGCACTCAGCGCACCAAGGATCGCCCACGCCCATGATAGAAGCCCAAGCACCAGCAGGAGAACGCCAAGCGCAATCAGCAGAATGCCGAGGGTGCGATACTGCCAAGGATAAGACTTCCCGGCCTCCAGCATTTCATTGCTGGGGGTTTTCTTTTTGCCACCGGCCTCATGGACGTAGGAAACGCCGGTGCCCGGCACAGACACCGTCGTCCGTGTTCTGCCGTTGCTCATCTTGCCTATTCTTGCGCCCTTCACGCCGACACTGGCGGAAAGTCCAGACTTGCTGGCGGTGATTTTTGCAGGACCGACATTCAAGGTTTTTCTTATTCTCATTCCCATATATATCCTCCTATACAAAGGGAGGGCTGCCCACGACGAGCGGCCCTCCCTCTTTTTGGCTTCACAGGGGGAGACCCTCAGCCGCCGTTCCATATTTTCTTTTTGTGCCGCAGCTTCCAGATCAAGAAGCTGCGGACTCGCCCTCCGCTTCTTTTTTTTCAATGCCAAGCTGACGATCCAGTTCAGCATGGAGGCTTTCTACCGATTTCCCGCTATCAATAGATGGCGTACTAGCGGGAACATCCTCGCTGGCAAGAGCTGCCGCAACCTCCTGAATGTAACTCAGAATCTGCTGACGAGTTTCAGGCTTCAGGTTCACGAACTTCTCGATGAGGATGTATTCCCCATGAGTCAAGTCCTTTTCCTGCGCCAAGAGATCCAGCCCGGTGGTCGGCGCAGGAGCATACATCTCACCCTTGCCGGTTCGCAGCCACTCTTCCCGAACGCCGAACTCTCGGCAAATGGAAAGGATGGTCTGATCTGAAATGTTCCGTTTCCCGCTCTCAATCAGGGCGATGGAGTTCTGCTTCAGACCAATCCGCTCTGCAAATTTCTCCTGCGTCAAGCCGGAATTTTTCCGCAGAAATTTTATTCTCGTGTTCAACCCGGTTCACTTCCTTTCATGTCTACATTATAACATCAAAATATCACCTAGTCAATAAAAATTTTTGCTTTTCTATTGACTTTTATCACAATGCGATATATAATTATCACAGAATCAACAAAGGAGGTTGACAAAGATGACCGAGAAGAAAGTCTACGACAGCAGCCAGATCAAGGATGCGAAGAAGCTCGCAGATGTCCTGATCAGCGTCAAGGGCGAGAGCCGCCCGGTATTCGCCCTTATGGTCGAATCTATGCTGATCGGCGCAGAACTCGCGGAAAAGGGCATCGCCCGCACCGCCTAAGAAAGGAGCCGTGCCAGATGGCCAGCACAAAGAACCTCAAGGCCGTGCCGACCACCGGCACGATGCCCCGACTTGACACCAAGAAGATACCCAAGGCAGAGCGGGTCAACATCGGCCAGCTGGTCTTTGACGCCGTCCAGCGAGAGTTCCAGAACCCGGAGATCCGGGCCGAATACGAACGCTGGAAAGCGGATCGGGCCGCCAAGGGCATCGCCTGAAGAAAGGAGGTACATAAGTGCGGGAAAGAATCAGGCTCAGTTTCTACGTCGGCCTGAACTGCTTGGAAATCAAACTGCTCGACGTGCAGTTGTTTCTGCTTCGCCGGGCAATGGATGCAAACCGCAGGGTGATTGACCTCTGCGACGTTACCATCGAACTCTGTGAAAGGGGGAACAGAATCCCATGAGAAACGCAAAAATCGCCGCCGCCATTACCGCAGCAGTCGCAGCAGTCCTCACTGTTCTCGGCAAGGCGTTCAACTTCGGGGTGGACACCGCCACCCAGATCTTGATGCGCTTCGGCTACGACTGGGGGCAGGCAGCAGCAAGGGCGCCTTTTTATTTCAGCATTTCCATCGGCCTGACTGGGATTCTGGCCTGTATTGGCTGGATCATTTCAGAGGACGCACGTCACCGGCTCTGGAAAAAGTGGAGCAAGCCTCACTACAGCAAAATCACTCGGAACCACGCCCGGAACCCTGAGTATCCGTATCGGGAACGGAGGGATTGAACGTGGCAAAGGCCGAAAGCCTTAAGTGGACGCGAGTCTGCATCCGATGCGGAAAAAAGATGGTCGGCGTTGCCAGCAACAAAAAGCTGTGCGACTCCTGCATCCGCATCCGGCAGATCGAGCACGACCGGGAAAAGGCCAAGCAGAACAAGCTGGAGGTCGTAGAGCGGGCCACACCGAAACACACCCCAGAGGATTCCCTCCAAAACGATGTCTGGGAAGCAAGCAGGCTGGGCGTGAGCTATGGGAAATACCGGGCTTGGAAAGATGGGAGGATTCACATCCATGGTTAAGTCTTTCTGCAAAGATTGCCCCAACCGACATACAATCTGCCACGACACCTGCAAAAAGTACCAGAAGTACAAGCAGGAGCTGGCAGTTGAGAGTGCCTACAACCGGGCTATGACCGGGAGCATCGGTGTATATCATCGAGACTATGAGGACCGGCATCGGGAAAAAGGCCGCAAGCGGTACATGGGAGCGAACGGAGGTGCGGACAGGTGAAGCGGACTGCAAGCAAATGGGTTGACCCATCAAAGAGACTGCCTCGTAGCCTGAAGCCCGTCCTCTTTGTAGAAAAATCACTCTTCCACGAGGAAGCGGTGGTCGGATGCTATGACTCCACCTATAAATGCTGGACGATTTTAGAGTACGGGTACAGCACCGCAAGATCCATTCCAACCGAAAACGTGTGGTGTTGGATGCCGAAACCCAAGCCACCTAGAAAGAGGAAACCTGCAAAAGCGAACGGAGGTGCAGACAGGTGAAACCGAAAACAAAGTCTGAGCTGATGGAAGAATGGGCCAGTCAGCCGGACCAGCTTAAAAAAGAGCGCGAGGTCAAGGCCGTTCGGAAAGCAATGGACGATGCCCGCGCAGCAATCCAAGACGGTTTAACGCGGTACGTCAAGAAAAAGACCAAAGCCCGCAGCATGGCAAAGGCCGAATCCGATCCTTTCTCAGAGTTGGCTGGCTGGGAAAGCGTGGAGCAGATTCAGAATGCCTACGGCTACGATGAAATCACCGCCGACAAACGAGACAAATTGCTTGACCTGTGGGAAACTCGCGAGGCCGCCCAGAACAGCCGCAAGGCTGGCGATAACAAGTATCACGACCTTGTAACGGAGATGCTCGAAACGGCAATCCGGCGTGTCGGAAACGAATATGCGGACTTGCTATTTGAACATGACCAACAGTGCCGGGAAGCCGAAAAGCAATGTGAGCAGCTGGCTGCAGAGAGGATGAGAAAATCTTGAAAATGGCCCTGAAAGAAAACACTCTGCTCATCAAGGAAGCCGACAACGTTCAGTTCACGGTGATCAAAAGCTGGGGCAAGATGAAGTGGTCAAAAGCCACGCAGACCCTCTCCGGCACCGCAGACATCGAACTTCTGGACAAGCTGTCCAGCATCGTCAAACTGCCGCCCCACATTGAAGCCCTGCGCCAGAGCCTCCACGACACGGCAGCAGCCGTCGATCAGGAGCGCATGAACGACAGCCCGGAGCCGCTTCTGAACTACCCGGTCAAGATGAAACTTTTCCGGCATCAAGTCCGTGGGGCGAACATGGCTGCAATGGTTTTCGGGTGGGTTGACCCGAACGGAGGAAACACAACATGAGCGATATTCACAAAATGAGCCTGTCCTCGCTGCTCGGCCAGATCGACAGCATCAAGGACAACAGCGCATCCTTTCTCCCCGGCGAGTGGAAGCAGGACCCAGACAAGAAGATCTGGCAGGACGACGTGGACGCTTGCAACGCAGCCACCGAGATCATCAAGAAGCTCTGCGAGGAAAACTGCTTCTCGGTGGCCGAGGCAATCAGCTACATTGCACAGAGCAAGAAACTCCTGCAGGACTGGGGCAATCTCCACGCCAAGTACGAGGTGCCGTCGCAGCCGGTCAAAAAGGACGGCGTATGGCATTGCCCGGACTGCAACCATCGGGTGAACCCGCACCACTCGCACTGCCACTGGTGCGGTACCCGGCTGCTGGGAGGTGCACTGAAATGAGAAGGAAGGTCACATTCATGCGGGTCGAAAAGGCCCGGCAGCCCCTGCCCGAAAACGGGCACATCTTCGCCACCATGCCCCTGCGCAGAATCGTGCCGAACCCCTGCAACCCGGAATGGAAGCCCGCCACTTGCCCGATCTGCGGGCAGGACTGCTGGCTTCAGACCGGGAACGCCGAACTGGTTAAGCAGATCTACCCCAGCGCAAAGTTCGTGTGCAGCGAGTGCGCATGGACAGGAAAGGCGGCGGCGAACCAGTGAGCGAATACAGAGCAATCTATAAATGCCGCCTTTGCGGTACCGTTTTTGTACACCACGCCCATGCCAACGATGAAGATGAAGCAGCTAAAAAGATAGTGGATTTTGCACTTTTTTACAGCGGCGCAGACGTTCACAGGCGGAAAATCCCCCTCATCCTTCAATTCCATAAATGTAGCGATGCAAGCTATGGGGTTGCGGATTTTCAGGGCATGAAGAAAGTCGGTGGCAGCGATGGGTAAAAAGACAGTTGACACGGAACACCTGACCAGAATCCTGTTCAAATGGGCGGCAGACTTCTCTGTCGACACCGACATCGTCGCCAGAACAGCAACGAACTGCTACAAGGCAGCAGCATCGCTGGCTTTGAAACTCCCGGATGTTGACCCGGAGAGTTTGCGCCAGAGGACGCACCTGAAGTACAACGCCACAGATCGGACGCTGACCTGCCTGAATTGCTCCGGGGAAACGAAACTCGGAAATCACGACAACCCCGAGGATTTCAAATACTGCCCTTTCTGCGGCTTCAAGGTTGTCAAGATTGCGGGGTGTGGAAATGGGTAAAGGTTTCGGTTTTCTTTTTGAGATGGGCTGCGGCAAGACCCTCACTGCCATCGCCGTCACCGGGGCCGGGTACAAACTCGGCAAGATCAAGCGGGTGCTGATCGTGGCCCCCACTTCCGTCTGCGCCGTCTGGCCGAAAGAGTTTGCAGACTATGCCGACTTCAGGTACACGGTCAAGACGCTGCTGGGCACAAAGCCCCAACGCCTCAAGGCCCTCGCCGACCTCGAAGCGTTCCCCTTCCAGAGTCTCAAGGTGGCTGTCATCAACTACGAATCGACGTGGCGGGATGGCATCTTTGAAAAGCTGATGGAGTACGATGCCGACCTGATCATCGCCGATGAGAGCCAGCGCATCAAGACCCACGATGCAGCCCAGAGCAAGTCCATGCACCAACTGGGCGACAAGGCCCGGTACAAGCTGATTCTTTCAGGCACCCCGGTGCAGAACGAGGTGGTGGACATTTTCAGTCAGTACCGCTTCCTCGACCCGACCATCTTCGGCACCAACTTCTACGCCTTCCGCAACCGCTACGCCGTGATGGGCGGCTTCAACCGCAAGCAGATCATCCAGTACAAGGACCTCGACGAACTCATCCGCAAAGAACATTCCATCGCCTACCGGGTAACCAAAGAGGAAGCCCTGGACTTGCCGGAGCAGACGTTTCAAACCCGGAGCATCATCCTCTCGGCCAAAGAGCGGGCCATCTACGACCGTCTGCGGCGGGACAGCTTCACCGAGCTGGACAACGGCGGGAAGATCACCGCCACCACGGTGCTGACCAAGCTCCTGCGGCTGCAGCAGTTCACTGGCGGCTTTCTGGTCGCCGACGATGCAGCCAAGCCGGAGCTGGTCAGCACCGGGAAGCTCGATGCCCTCTCGGACATCATCCAAGACTACGTTCTGGAAGGCAAAAAGAAATTGGTGATCTTCGCCCGGTTCATCCCGGAGGTCTTGGAGATCATCAAAAGGTCGGAGAGCATCATCGGCAAGAGCGGCATGAAAACCGTGGCCATTTACGGAGCCATCCCGAAAGAACAGCGGGGCGACATCGTCCAGCAGTTCCAGAAAGACCCCTCCACAATGGTCCTCGTCGGACAGATCGACACGGCGGGCACCGGCATCACCCTGACCGCAGCCGACACCTGCGTCTACTACAGCGTCACATTCAACTACGCCACCTACTCGCAGAGCCTCGCCCGCATCCACCGTATCGGCCAGCGCAACACCTGCACATACATCCACCTCGTAGCCGAGAACACCGTGGACAGCACCATCCTCAAGTCCCTGAGCAAAAAAGAGGATCTCGCCAAAACGGTGGTCGATGACTGGAGGCAGTTCTTTTGAAAATCTACATCGTGGACGGCACCCCGGTTTTAGACGGCACCCCGAAAGAGCTGGCTCAGTATCAGCGTATGGCGCAGCAGCTGGCGGTGTACGATGCCTACCAAAAATTGCTCAAAGCTATCGCCGAGGGAAAGCCACCCGGCGGGCAGCTTGAGGATAAACCACCCGCCCGGAAACGGGCAACCCCGAAAAAGAAAAGAAAGGATGAGAGCAATGGTTGATTCTTCGCAAATTCCCTATGCCATCGCAATCGACTTTGATGGCATCCTCTGCCAGAACGCCTACCCCGACATTGGAGATCCGAACTGGGACACAATCCATCAAGCCCTGAAAGAACAGAGCAACGGCGCAAAGCTGATTCTCTGGACCTGCCGGGAGGGGCGGTCACTGGAAAGGGCCGTCGCCGCTTGCGCAGGATGGGGCCTGACGTTTGACGCCGTCAATGAGAACCTCCCGGAGTGGCGCAAAGCCTACAGAACAGATCCTCGAAAAGTCGGAGCAAACGAATACTGGGACGACCGAAATGTCATCAATGACAACGAAAGCCCGTTGCTTTTTCGTGCCCACCAGTGCGCAGAGGACCATGCGGAATGGGAGGTGCGCCGTCAATGCTTGGAGCAATCCTGACCATCGCAGCCCTCGCAGCCATCGGAGCCTTTGGATACCTTCTCTGCTGGAAAGCTGGCGAAGCTGACGATCGAGCAGAGCAAGAGCAAATAGAACGCCTGAACAGAAAGGAAGAACACAAATGACACTGTTAGACATGGTGCGCGATTACCAGAGCCTTCTGGAGCGCAAGGAAGAACTGGCCGATGAGGTCAAGGCCAACAACGCCCTGATCGAGGAAGCCAAAGCGAACATCTCGCAGCAGATGATCGACGATGACTGCCCCTCGATCTCGGTCGGCGGCTTCAAGTTCACCCTGACCCCCAAGACCATCTACAGCAAGAAGTCCGAAGCGGAGCTGGCCAGCGAGGGTATCAATTTCTTTGAAACCCTCCGGGAAGAGGGCCTCGGCGACATCATCGTGGAGAGCGTGAACACCCGCACCCTCCAGTCCACCATCAAGGCATACGTCGAAGAAAACGACGGCCTGAGCGAGGACCTCGCCAAGTGCATCAGCATCTTCGATACATACGACATCACCCGCCGCCGTGAGAGCAGCCGGGTCACCAAGGGAGGAAAGAAATAATGGCAAACCAGAACTACCAGCAGACCGAGATGGATCTGCGCACCAATCTCCAGCAGGACGTGGACTGCAGGGTGGCCAGCGTGATCGACGATACCTACGATATGCTCAAGGATTACAACCCGCCCGCCGTGCGCAACCGCCACGAGGCATACGGCATCGCCGCCGACAACTTCACCCGGATCAGCGCAAAGGTCAAGTCCGTTCGGAATGACATGGACACTCTTCTCAGCACCTTGGCGAATCCGAACTACCCGGCAGTCGAGGCGGTCAGTTCCCTGCACAACCGGGTCAGCGAGCTGATCTCCCTGTCGATTGTCATGGCAGCCGAGATGAAGCGCACCATGAACGACCTCTACGAAGCCGAGCGCAAGGACGACACCCCCACCCCGCTGGAACAGGCCGCAGCCGAAAATGATGGTTTTGAAGAAGCCGAACCCGCCGACGCTGAAGCCGACGATGAAGAATAAATAGGAGGACACATACTATGGCAACCGCAAAAAAGAACACCGAACTGGCCCCCGTTGAGAACTTCGCCCTGACCACCGCCTACGATGGTCTCGACCCGGAACTGGCAGCCGAACTCAAGGATCAGATGGACGATCTGGACGATGAATCCGGCATCAACTGCCGGACCATCAAGATTCCCTCTGGCGGCAACCTTGCCTTCACGGTGCAGGGCGACGAGGACGGCGATGAGGACTACCTCAAGGACATCGAGGGCGTGATCGTGTTCACACACCGCATGAACGGCTACTGGCCGAACGCTTTCGGCAGCAGCACCAACCCGGAGGACAAGATCCCGGTCTGCTCCAGCATGGACGGCAAGTCCGGCCTGAACATTCGGACCGGCGAGGTTTGCGACTGCGACAAATGCCCCTGCAACCAGTACGGCAGCGACCCGAATGGCGGCAAGGGCAAGGCTTGCAAGAATATGCGCCGGATCTACCTCATGCGCAGCAACGACCCGAACCTCTACCTCCTGACGGTGCCGCCCACGAGCATCAAGGAGGTGAACAAGGCACTTACCCGCATCATGGCTTCCAAGGGCATCCCCTACACCAACCTGATCGTCGGCTTCAAGCTGGCCAAGGCCACCAATGCCAACGGCATCAACTACGCCACCGTAGTGGTCGACAAGCGGGGCATCCTGCCCCCGGCAGTCGCCCAGACTGCCAAGACCATGCGGCAGGAGATCAAGGCTAAGTACAAGGAGATCGCCATCACGATGGACGACTACAGCACCTCGGCCTCCAGCAACACCATGACGGCAGACGAAAGTGCACTGGATGTGCAGGTGTCGGATACGGAGTTCACCGACGTGACCGACAAAGACAAAGACCTCCCCTTTGTTTAATCAGGCAGCAGCCCTATAAAATTTCATGCCCACAGGGGGAACCGCATCGAGGCGGCTCCCCTTAAGGCATAAAGGGGAACGGATATGAAATTCAAGAAAGAATGGCGGTGGAGGCAGCATGGCGGCAAGAGAGATAGACCTTGATAAGGTGGTGGATTATCGCGCCGAGTACACCGCCGTGGTTCAGAAATACAAGCTCACCGGGGATAAATTGACAGGTCTGTGTCCTTTCCATGAGGACAGGAACAACAGCTTCTCGGTCGATCTCAAGACCGGCAAGTGGCACTGCTTCTCAGAGGACCGGGGCGGCAACTTCGTGTCCTTTTGGGCTGAGTTCCACGGCGTGGACACCAAAGAGGCATACAAGCAGATTTTGGAAAAATACGGAGTTTCCGCCGAGGCACCGAAACCCGCCAAAAAGGAAAAGGCCGCAGTCCTCGAAAATTTCAGCCTTGCGGAGTACGCCTTTGCAAAGCACCTTCCAGAAGAATGGCTGGCCAAAACCTGCCGCCTCGAAACCCGGAAAGACCGAAACAATGGCACCGAATGGCTGTACATTCCCTACTACAACGCAGCCGGGGAAGAATCCACCTACCGCAAGCGGTACGCCCACAAGGACTTCCGCTGGCGCACTGGCAGCTCCGGCAAGATTTGCCTCTACGGTGAATGGCGCGTCTCAGAGTTTGCCAACGCCGGGTACGCGGTCATGGTTGAGGGCGAGAGCGACACACAGAGCCTGTGGTACATGGGCATCCCGGCCATCGGTGTGCCGGGGGCCTCAATGTTCAAGCCGGAACAGTCCTCGGTGCTTCAGGGCCTGAAGCTGTACCTGCACCACGAGCCGGACGGCGGCGGCGACACCTTCATCCACAAGATCTGCACCGGCCTCCGGGATGGAGGCTACGAGGGAGAGGTCTACGAGTGGAGCTGCAAGGCTCTCGGCGAAAAGGATCCCTCCGACCTTTACATCAAGCATGGCCGGGAACAGGCTGCCAAGCTGATCCGGAATGCCCTGAAAACCGCAAAACCTGTGGACTACAAAAAAGAGGACATCCCAGAAGCAATCAGCGGCGCACCGATCAGCCTCCGGCAGCCGGAGGGCTGGATTTACTCGGACAAGGGAATCAGCCGGATCGACGAAAAGAAGTTCCAGCCGGTCCTCTGCTGCCGCACCCCGATCATCCTGACCAAGCGTCTCCAGAGCATCGAAACCGGGGAAGAAAAAATAGAGGTAGCCTTTAAGCGAGACGGCGTCTGGCAGAGTGCCATCTACCCCCGGTCTGTGATCTTCCAGAGCCGCAGCATCACCGCCCTTGCAGATCTCGGCTGCACGATTACCAGCGAGAACTCGAAGCAGGTGGTCCGCTTCCTCGGAAGTCTTGAGGCCGAGAACATCGACATCATCCCCAAAGAGGACAGCACCTCCACCTTCGGATGGCAGCCCGGCAACAGGTTTGTACCCGGACACGCAGACGGCATCACGCTGGACATTGACCCATCCCAAAAGGCAATGGCCACGGCCTACTGCCAAAACGGAACCTTTGAAAGGTGGGTGGAGCACATGGCTCCGCACCGCAGCCGCCAGAAGTTCAGGTTCATCCTTGCGGCCAGCTTCGCCGCCCCACTCCTGCGGATCGTCAAGCAGCGCATCTTCTTTGTGTACAACTGGGGCGGTTCCAAGGGCGGCAAGACCGCAGCCCTGAAAGCGGCTCTCTCCGCATGGGGGGACCCAGAGCGGTTGATGGTCAACTTCAACGCCACGCAGGTCGGCCTCGAACGGACGGCAGCCTTTTACTGCGACCTGCCCCTCGGTATCGATGAGCGACAGCTTGCTGGCAACAATCAGGCCGGGCTGGAAAAAATCGTCTACATGATCGCATCCGGCACCGGCAAGATTAGAGGTGCAAAGAGCGGCGGCATTCAGGCCACCCAGCAATGGCGCACCGTCGCTCTGGCCACCGGCGAGGAACCTCTCAGCACCGAGACAACGCAAACAGGTGTCTCCACCCGTGTGCTGGAGCTTTATGGCGGGCCGTTCGACAACGAGCGGGATGCCGGATTGATGCATCAGCAGTCCGTGATGGACTGCGGCTGGGCTGGCCCGGCCTTTGTCAAGAGGATCATCGCCACCCCGGAGCGCATCATTTGTGATGCATTCGAGTTGATGCAGAGTTACGTCCACGCAATGGCCAACGGCAAAAACGGCTCCCACGTTTCTGGAATTTCCGCAGTTGCTCTGGCCGATGCCATGATTGACAGCTGGTTCTTCAGCACGCAGCAGCAGGACGGCCCCACCGACGAGGCCGACGTTCTGCAGCAGCTAGGCATCCACCCGGAATCGTGGAAAAAAGCCAAGATCATGGCTGCCAGCATTTTGGAGGAACAAGTAGAGAACAACTCAACCGACGTGAACGAAAACGCTGCGCAGTTCATCGTGGACTGGGTCATGTCGAACAAGGCATACTTCGGGACGCAGGTGATTGGCACCTGCCTCGGCATGATGAACGAGAGCGGCAACACGGTCTATATTTTTCCATCCATGCTGAATCAGGCCCTCACCAAAGCCGGGTACAGCCCCCGGAAAACCATGAAATATCTGGCCGACAAGAACCTGATCAGCGTATGGACTGAAAAGAGCGGCAAGGTTACCTACTCCACGGTTCGCAGATTCGGCGACCGAAGCTGCCGCTTTGTCGAGTTTTTCATCGGCAAGCTGGCCGAGAACGAGGATCCGATGGATGAACTGGAAAGACAGATGGACGACGAAGAGCCGCCCATGGCCCCGGCAGCTGCACCGTTCCAGACTTCCGCCACGCAAACCACCATGCAGGACGACTTCACTGTGATAGACGACTCTGAGGATTTGCCATTTTCAACCTAAAACCGTTACACCTAAAATTAGGTGTAACGCTAGGTGTAACATTAGGTGTAACACGAAAAAGCAAGCAGCCAAGCGGCTTTTTAATAGATTGTTACACCTATTACACCTAAAATACAAAATACAATACGTTTTTGCACATTTTTGCATTTTACACAATTTTCGTGCAAAATTGCAAAATTCTTAAAAATACGGTGTGTGTTCAAAATTAGGTGTAACAGGAGTAACAGAGCCGGAAGAACCGCACCACCACAAGGAAAACGCCGTTACACCTGTTTTTCAGAATTAGGTGTAACAGACGAGATAGGAGGCATTGCAAAATGGAAATGACCTATGAGCGGGCCGCCGAGATCCTCGACCCGGACCACCGGGAAAATTACGACAGCCTCGAAACCGTAAAAGAAGCCTGTCGGATGGGCATGGATGCGCTCAAGAAGCGGATTCCAACTCGACCGAAGATGATCGGCAAATCCAAACTGGGGGCCTGCCCGTTTTGTAGAGAATGGATTTCAATCCCGCTCGCCCACAAAGTCACATACTGCCGCTTTTGCGGCCAAGCATTGAAATGGGAGGAAGAAGAAAATGCATGATTACAGTTATAGCGCACATCTGGTGATCAACGATGGGTACGAGGACCGGCTGGATATGAAGATCAGCTGCCAAAACGCCCAGCAACTGCTTCGGGCAAGAGATAGCTTCTCCGACCAGATGAACACCTACATCGCAGAGTTTGCCATGCAGAGCAATCTGGTCAGGATGCCGAGCGACGAAGAGCAGAATACGGCAGCGCTTCAGACTATCATTCAGGAGCAGACCGAAAAGGCCAAGCAGCAGGCTCCCACCGAAGATATTACCGAGGAATCGGACCCGCAGGAGGATGAGCACCTCAGCTATTCGGACATCATGGACGCCATTCAGGACGATGCCGAACCCCTGCCCCCCCCCCGCAACGAGTAAGCCACCCTTCCGGCAGGATGGAATCAAAGGGCTGATGAAGCTGCGCTGCCCGGGATGCGGCGACACTTTCCTCGCGTTTTCCCCGGAATACCGAACCGAGTGGAACTGCAAGAAGTGCGGCCATAAAATCTCGCTGGACAATACCGCCTTGTTCGAGTACGACTGCAGCTGCGGTCGGCACACCTTCGGACGGACGAATATTGAAGATGCGGATCTCACCTTTTCCTGCGGCGACTGCGGCAAGACAACCAGCCTCAAGTGGAACCCTGCGACCAAAAAATACATGGAGTGATGCAGATGCCTGCCTCGGACGACGACCGGGAAATGATGGCCCGGTTCAATGATACCTTCAGGAAGCTTAAGACCAACCGCGAACAGGTGCCGCTAGAAGTCCTCCAGACGAAATACGGCAAAGCCTACCAGAAGCTGACCAAAGAAATGGCTGGTCTTGCCGACTGGTTCGCCGCCCGACTCCGGGAGAGAATGCCGTTCCCGATGCACCCCAAGGACATCGCCGGGAATCGGCAGCTATCGCAGCAGATCGCCGCCGTCCTCGCCGAGGAAAGCCAGCCGGGCGCCCTCATGGACCAGTACCGAAAGGCCCTGATCGATGACCTCGACTATGACAAGTTCCTCGACCTCGTCTGGCAGCTTTACCAACGCACCGAGGAAGTCTACGAACCCTACTGGCAAAAATACAACTACTGGCACGTTTACCCGGACGGCCACCGCTGGATCAGGAGCCACATCACCGGTTTCTTCTGGCAGAACGGCCAGCCGGGAAGCAATTCGGATTCATTCACAAACGAGGGGGGCTACTGGATGGACGCCAAGGGCGAATACCAGAGTGCAGCCTTCCCACCACATATCAAAGGAGATAAGATATGGAAAACAAAGCAGAATTGATTGCCCGTTTTGAAGCAGAAATGGCCCGGGTGAAGCGCCCCGGCGTTGACAAGTTGATGGACTACATCCGCAAGAGCGACTTCTACACGGCCCCGGCCAGCACGAAGTTCCACCTCTCCTGCGAGAGCGGCCTTCTGCAGCACAGCCTCAATGTACTGGATGCTCTCCGGGGATTGCTTGACGAAAATCAGGTCAATGAGGACGGCACCGAGATGTGGTTTTACATAGTCGCCGGACATCCCGTCATCCAGATCAGCGATGAAAGCCTCATCATTATCGCTTTGCTCCACGACATTTGCAAGACCTACTTCTACAGCACCAGCACCCGGAATGTCAAGAACGAAAAGACCGGGAAATGGGAAAAGGTGCCGTTCTACACGGTCAACGACTTGATGCCCCTCGGCCACGGCCCCAAAAGTGCCATGCTGGTCAAGAATTACATCAAGCTCACCTCGGAGGAAATGTATGCAATCTGGTGGCACATGGGCTTCACGGATCAAAATACGGACACCCTGAGCCTGACAGCCGCCATCCAGAAATACCCCATCATCTGGGCGCTTCACACCGCAGACATGATGGCGTCCAGCTTCATGGAGGACAAGGACGGGAATAAAGATGGCTTCGGATGGCAGGAACTGGGCGCAGAGGATGCCAGCGGCAGCGCAGGACAGTCCGCCGATGACCCGGCCACGCCCGGCGACAGCGATGAACCTGTGTTCATGGAGGCGGCACCATGCTGATAGAAGTCGGACCCAATGAACAGGCGATCTACGAAGAGGACCTCATTCACGAGGCCAACATGAGAGCCGAAAAGAAAGAGAAGTTGATGAAACCCATCCGGCTGGAAGTTAAAATGGAGCTGGCCTACGACTTGATCTCAGAGGTGAATGCCGATGTTTGCCGGACGTGGCCTCGTTCGCCAGCGAAGGACGAAACGACCGAAGCGGCAATGGACGCTCTGCGAAAAATCATGGAGCTTTCCCGTCGAGTAAGTGAGGCGTACAAATGAACAGTATCACTCGGAATATATTGCATGACTGGTGGTTTCTTGAGAGAGCCAGAACAATCGCCGATGTTCAACGTCTGGCAGAGCAAAAACTCGGGTTGAAGCTGACTGCTGAAAAGACCGAGAAAATCCTCAACGATAAAATACCGCTGGAACAGTGGTATCAGACAAAAATCATCGCCGCCATCAAGGAAGAGTATCCCTCTGCATTCGTCCGCAAAATCTCTGCGGGTGTTTATGCTGAACGCGGTTTCCCGGATGTGCTTGCAATTATCAATGGCCAATATTACGGAATTGAGGTCAAGCGGCCTTTTTTCGGAAAACCATCGCAACTCCAGCTGGTGACCATCGAAGCTATAAAAAAAGCGGGAGGAACAGCGGGCATTGCCCACCTGCCCATTGAAGCCATGGAGATTATTTCGTTCGGAAATGTGGTGAATGACTCATGAAAAACGACGACGCCATCTTGCTCAAGAAATACCTGTCTCGGTATTACAGAGCGAAGCAACGCAACGCCATCCTGAAAAACAGGCTGGCCGAAATCTCGGAGGAATTGGAACACCCCTCCATGCCCCCATGCAAAACCGACGCCATGAAGGTGGACACTTCGGAGGGCGGCGAAGGGGCCGCTTCTCTGGTCTTCAAGAAAGCTGACGTTGAAGATCGCATCCAGAAGCAGATCGAGTCGGAGGTTCAGATCATCCTCGACATCAACGATGTCCTCGAATGCTTGCCCAGCGATAGCGTGGAGCGCAGCATCCTTGAACTCCGGCACCTTGATTGCAAAGGGTGGGGGTACATTTCAAGGGCCACTCACCTGACACGCTCCCCGTGCTACGACCACTACAAAAAGGGCATCCGCATGCTTTTGCAGCATCCCTTCGTTCAGAAGAAGCTTGAAGCGTACAAAAATCATACGCGTACAGAATAAAAACACAGCGCATATCCCCAAAGTCAGTACACAAAAGGACACTCGGATGTGATACAATAGCATTGTGGTCAAGGGCCAGAAGAAAACGTCCACGTGTTTCCATAACGAATCTCCTTCTCATCGGCGAAAGAGCCATCGAGCAACAAATGTTCGATGGCTCTTTTGTTTTTTTACGCTTCAATCCGCCGATTCCATTCGTAGGTACTACTGGAAGAAATTTCCATTGCGGGGCAAGGAAGGCGCGAAGGATTTTCCGACGAGAATCGATTTTTTCTGGCCGTTTCGTTACGCAAACCCCATATAGGAGGTGAAAACCATGCAGCAGACCAACCCCATGCGGATGGAAAAGCGTCGGCTGGCCGACCTTATTCCTGCCGCCTACAACCCCAGAAAAGCCCTGACCCCGGCTGACCCGGAGTATCAGGATATAAAGGCCAGCATTCAGGGGCTGGGCTACGCTGACCCCATCGTCATAAATTACGATGGCACCATCATCAAAGGACACCAGCGGCGCACCGTGATGATGGACATGGGCATCGAAGAAGCCGAGGTCGTCGTTCTGGACATCCGGGACAAGGCCAAGGAAAAGATGATCAACGTGGCCCTGAACAAGATCACCGGCAAATGGGACCTTCAGATTTTGAAAGACCTTCTGTCTGATCTTGATCTCAACGGCTACGACTTTTCTGTGACCGGCTTCCATCAGGACGACCTCGAAGATTTGATCCAGCAGCTGGATGTGCCGGAAGAAGCCCATGATGATGACTTTGACCCGGACGCAGCCAAGGAAGAAATCGAAACCCCGGTCACCTGCCGGGGCGACATTTGGAAGCTGGGCCGCCACCGTTTGATGTGCGGCGACAGCACCGACCAGAGCGACGTTGCAGAGTTGATGACCGGGAACGAACTGGACCTGATGATCACCGACCCGCCCTATAACGTCGCCTATGGAGCCAAGACCGAATATATGTCAGATTCCGGCAGGGGCGCAGGACATGGCAGCATCGCCAACGACGATATGCCGGAGGAAAACTTCTATTCTTTCCTCCGGGATTTTTACGGAAACGCGGTGGAGGCCATGCGGCCCGGCGCAGTGATCTATGTTTTTCACTCCGACACGCACGGCCTGACCTTCAGGCAAGCGTTTCAGGATGTCGGCCTCAAATTGTCCGAGTGCCTGATATGGGAAAAGAACTCTTTTGTCCTTGGCCGCTCGGATTACCAGTGGCGGCACGAACCGATCCTCTACGGCTGGAAAGAGGGAGCGGGTCATTACTTCATCAATGACCGCACACAGGACACCGTCCTTCTGGATGACCTGCCCGACTTCCAGTCAATGAAGAAGCAGGAACTTCTGGCCTTTATCGACCAGACGCTCCGGGAATACAAGGACCAGACCACGGTTCACTTTGAGCCGAAACCGACCCGAAACGATATGCACCCGACCATGAAGCCTGTGCCCCTGATCGGACGGCTGATGAACAACTCCAGCCGCCCCGGATGGATGGTCGGTGACTTTTTCGCCGGGAGCGGGTCCACCCTGATGGCAGCGGAGCAGCTTGGACGAACAGCATTCTGTATGGAGCTGGACGAAAAGAACTGCGACATCATCGTAAAGCGATGGGAGACGTACACAGGGCAGAAAGCTGAAAAGTTATAACCGCCGTGACGGATTACGAATTAAATCTTGCTATCTGCGGGGGGGGGCTTCTCAGTTTGAATGACAAAGGCGAGATCACAGGCGGCTCCATGTACAGGGTGGAGATCATAGCAAAGCTGTTCGGAGTAACAGTTCGCCGCATTCAACAGCTTACGCAGGAGGGCGTACTCCCCACAACCGAAACGCCGGAGGGGCGGCGCTACGATCTGGTGCCCACAATCCAGAAATACGTTCAGTACCTGTCGGATAAGGCATACGGAAAGAACCGCTCTGAGAAAGAGCTCGAACTCCGAGAGCAAAAGCTTCAGGCCGACATCGCATTGAAGGAAAGTCAAGGTGAACTGCATCAGATCAAAACAAAAATCGCAGCGGGTACATACGTCGACATTGACGATGTGAAACGCGATTACAGCAACTTTTTCACTGTTTTCAAGCGCTTTGCCTTGTCCCTCCCGGGAAAGATCAGCAACGAGGTCATCGGCTATGTTGGCCCGACCGAAGCAAGACGCATAGAAAAGGATCTTCAGGGGGAGATCTTGAGGCAGCTCGGTGCCTTTGTCGTTGCAGGCGTGACCGAGCTGCCGCAGAAGAATGCCTCCAAAAAATAAAACTCCCCGCATCCGAAAGTATCTCGTTACCCCGTATCAAAAAGAGGCGCTCCGATACCTGCAACCCCCTGATGACATTACTGTGTCGGAGTGGGCCGAAAAGTACCGGGAGCTGGGATCCACATCGTCCATCCCCGGCCCATGGAGAAATAGCAAAACGCCGTATCTTCAAGGCATCATGGACGAGTTCAACGTCTACAGCACCGAAGAAATAGTTTTCTGCAAGCCAACACAGGTCGGTGGCACAGAAATTATTTTGAATACGGTCGGCTACATCATCCACGAGGACCCAGCGCCTACAATGCTGGTTTATCCTTCGGATGATTTGGCTCTGAGCGTCAAAAAAAAGCGCTTGGAGCCAATGCTCGAAGCCTGCCCGGAACTGGCTAAGCGATACCTGAAGGATGAGTCCATAAAGCAGGAGCTAAAATTCGAGGGCGGGATGTACATGAACCTGACCGGCTCCAACTCCCCCAGCGATCTGGCATCAAACCCGATCCGTTTCCTGTTCATGGACGAGGTCGACAAGTTCCCCGGTGCATCCAAGAAAGAGGCTGACCCCATATCGCTGGCCAGAGAGCGAACCAAAACATACCGTAGCAACCGAAAAATCTACATTACATCCACCCCGACACTGAAAACCGGCCACATCTGGAAGGAGCTGGAAAGCGCCGACGCCGAAAAACACTATTTTGTTCCTTGCCCGCACTGCGGAAAATTCATTGAACTCAAGTGGGCGCAGGTGAAGTTCCCGGGTGAAGAGGGGATGACTTATTCAGATCGGGCAGAACTTGCAAAGTATGTCTGTCAGGAGTGCGGCTGCATCATCACTGATGCAGACAAGCCAAGGATGCTCCAACAGGGTGAATGGCGAATCGTCAGGCAATCTGCGAAAGTCCCAAAAAAGGTGGCCTTCTGGCTGAACACCCTATACTCGCCTTTCGTTCTTTTTTCGGAATGCGCAAAAGAGTTTCTGACCAGCAAGGACGACCCTGAAAAGTTCCAGAATTTCACAAACTCGTGGCTTGCGGAGCCATGGGAGGACACAAAGCTCAAAACGAGCGCCGACCTTGTCCGCGAGCGGCAAACTGACATCGAAGCCTACCAGCTCCCGTCGTGGACGAAACTGCTCACTGGCGGCGTTGACGTTCAGGAGAATTGCATCTACTGGACAATCAGAGCGTGGGGAGACTACCTCACGTCGCAAAACATCGCGCACGGTCAGGCGCTCGGCTGGGAGGATGTAATCAAGGTGATGAACCTCGAATACAAGCTCCCAGATGGGACGCCTCTCATCGTGAATCTTTGTCTGGTTGACTCCGGCGATCAAACAGATTCGGTCTACGAATTTTGCTACGAAAATACCGAGTGGGCGCTCCCCTGCAAAGGCTCGTCGAAGTCGCTTCTCGGATACTACAATATTTCGACGGTCGGAAAAACCGATTCCAAGGCTTACGGCATGAGGCTGATCATCGTCGATGGCGACAAATACAAAGACATGATTGCCGGTCGAATGCGCAAGCCAAACGGAACTGGCAGCTGGATGGTCTACCATGGAGTGGACCCGGAGTATTGCGAACAGGTCACATCGGAACACAAAGTCGCAGAGCGCACAGCATCCGGCAACAAGGGCAACCTCAAATGGCGGCCAAAGCATAGCCACCCGAACAACCACTATCTGGATTGCGAAGTGTATGCAGCCGCCGCCGCTGATCTTTGCCACGTGCGCGAGCTTTTCCTGCAGTCCAAAACGGACGAAAAGCCTGCGCAGCCACAGGCAGCGCCCACCCCGGAGGAAGGGTGGATCCATCAGAACGAAAGCTGGATTTGAAAGAGGTGAAAAAAAATGAAAGTCATCACGAAGTCCGTCACTGCTGGCACACCGGTCGTTTTCAGATTTGATGCCGCCGGGAGCCGCTTTCTCATCAAGAACTTCACCAAAAGCCCCATCTCCTGCAAAATCCTCGATGCTACCATCTGCATCCCGGCAAACACAAGTCAGATGGTGGCCACTCGGCAGCCGCCGCAGAGCTTGGAGGACTATACTGACACCATCACCGTGACGGCCAGCGAGGAATACGAGCAGGGGGTGGAAATTCAGTGCATGGATTACTGATCGAACCCGAAATCGGCGGTCAAATGGCCTATATCGGCCTCGCCGTTGGCGTATATGGTCAGGGCGACATCGAGTACAGGCACTCCACTGGAACTGCCGTTTTTATCGGCGTTTTATGCGATTCCACGAACGTGATTACAATCAAACCGAAAGAGTAAGGAGGACCCCCACATGGCAGACTTAGAAACCAATTACAGCGACCCGGCCTACTTACTCTCCGAAGTAAACAAGGCCATCGCCACCGTCATGGTCGGCGGTCAGAGCTACAAAATCGGCTCCCGCAGTCTGACTCGCGCAAACTTGACAGAGCTGCGGAACCTTCGTGCAGATTTGGCGGCTCAGGTGGACGACCAGAAAGATTCTGAGTTTTTCAGAAGCACATATGTCGCCTTTTTTGAAGGGAGATAACGATGAACTGGTTTGATAGAGTAATCGGGTTTATCTCCCCGAAAGCGGCCTGCACAAGAGTAGCATGGCGGCAACAGCTCGACTTGCTGCGCGGTTTTGGCTATGACGCCGCAGACAATGGCCGCTCAAATATGAACTGGCGAGCCGTCAATGAGGCCGCAGATCTTACCGATCGCAGCGCACGCGATGTCGTCAGAGCCAGAGCGCGGGATCTGGAACGCAACTCCGACATCTTCAATGGCGTCGTTTCCTCCTTCAAGCGGAACATCATCGGCACCGGATTCACGTTGCAGGTTCGGACCGGCAACGACGAACTCGACAGCCAAATTGAAAAGCTTTGGAAACGCTGGACCAAAAAGCAGAACTGCGACATTACCCAGCAGCAGAGCTTCAATGACCTTCTTCGGATGGCCGTTGTCCGAAAAAAGGTGGATGGCGGCATCATTTTCAAAAAGTGCTACACAAAAGGCGGCGTCTTACCGTTCAAGCTGCAGGCCTTGGAAGTTGATGAGCTTGCCGGTTCTGTTGCATCCCCGCATACCAAAGGGAACCGTGTCGTTGGTGGCGTTGAGCTTGATCAATACAATCGCCCGGTCGGCTATTGGATTGAGCAGTACAACATCGACGGGTGGGAAATGAATGAACCCGTTTATTATCCCGCCAAGGACATCATCTTCTACTACAGCAAAAAGCGACCGAGCCAGCTGCGCGAAATCAGCGATATGACGCAGAGCCTCACGCGCATCCGCGATGCGAATGAGTTCATCACCGCCGTGTCGATGAAAGAACGTGTCGCCGCTTGCTTTGCATTGCTGATCAAGCGTGCCGTGCCGCTTGGCGGCCTCGTTGGCCGTGCCAACAGCGCACAGGACTCGCAGGGCCGAAAGGCTTACAATAACAGGATGCTCACGCCCGGCATGGTTTCGGAGCTGAATGCAGGTGATGATGCTCAGGTGGTGGATCCCAAGGATTCCAGCAGCGACGCAACCACCTTTCTCAAACTGATCCAGCGCCTGATCGGCTCTGGACAGGGCCTCAGCTATGAGGCAACGGCCCGAGATATGTCGGAAACCAACTACAGCAGCGCCAGACAGGGCATGATTGAGGACGACCTCACCTATGCCGAGGAAATCGAACTGCTTCAGGAAAACCTCATGTCTGAGGTCTATGAAACTTTTCTGATTTCGGCAGTCCTCTCCGGAAAAATAAGCATCCCGGACTTCTGGGCAGATCCCAGTAAGTATATGGAGCATAAATGGACGGCTTCACCGAAGCGCTGGATTGACCCTCAGAAAGAGGCAGGGGCAAACAAAACAGCTTTGGAATCTGGGATTAAGAGCTTCAAGCAAATTTCCGCAGAGCAGGGCTGCGACTGGAAAGAGCAAATCGACGATATGGCCGAAGTCGCAGCTTACGCAAAAGAAAAAGGTATTCAGATTGGAGGTTCCAAGAGTGCCGAAAAAAGTACCGAAGAACCCGTCAAGCCGAAAACTCCCGACGAGTAACCAAGGCTTGCAGCGGGACTTCATTGCAGCAGGGACAAACATCCGCGCTGTTGATGACGACAAAGAAAATCGCACATTTGATCTGAGTTTTAGCTCCGAGGAACCCTGTCAGCAGTGGTTTGGAGTGGAAATCCTCGACCACGATCCTGCAGCGGTTGACATGAGCCGTATGCAGGATGTTGGCGTTCTGCTTTATAACCACAACCGAGACAAGGTAATCGGAACGATCCTCCGCGCATGGATCGAAAATGGCCGTGGCATGGCGACCGTGAAGTTTGATGATGACGCAGACAGCGAAATCATCAGAGCCAAGGTTGCCAGCGGCACCCTCAAGGGCGTCTCGGTCGGCTATCGCGTGACCAATTACGAATCAGTCAAAGAGGGAGCAAAGTCCCTTGATGGCCGTTTCGCCGGCCCGTGTTATGTCGCAAAGAAATGGATGCCCTACGAGATCAGCATTGTGTCAGTCCCCGCAGACGCAACGGTCGGTGTTGGCCGTGAACTCGGCGAGGATGGCCCGCAGCCTGATGCTGCGGAACGCCCGGCACTCTCATATTTTGAGAGTTGCATCACGGCAAATAAAAACCACTAACAGGAGGTACAGCATGAACAAAAGAGCATTGATGCAGCAGAAGATGCAGCGTCAGCAGGCAATCCTCGCAGCCGCCCGCACTGCAGGCCGGGACATGACCGAGGAAGAAACCCGCGAGTTTAACTCGCTTCAGACTGAGATCGAGGCCCTGCGCCCTGAAGCGGAAGCAGAAGCCGAAGCTGAGCGTCAGGCGCAGATTGAAGAGGCCCGCACCGCAGAACGTCAGCGTGTGACCGAAATCACCACCCTGTGTCGCAACTTCGACACTGACCCTCAGCAGTACATCACCGGTGGCCAGACGCTGGATCAGGTCCGCGAAGCTATCATGAACAATATGATTCAGAACGGCGCACCCGCCCGCACCGGCATCCATGTGACCAAGGACGAGCAGGATAAGTTCCGTGCAGCCGCAGCTGATGGCCTTATGATTCGCAGCGGCAATGCTCCTGCGCAGGCTGCGGATGGCGCTCGGAATTTTGCGGGCATGAGTCTGCGGGACATCGGCATCGAGTGCCTGAGCCGCGAGAATGACAAGAGCGCAAATGATTACCTGCGCATGGCTCCTGACGACATTTATACTGAGTTGGCCCGCGCATTCCATAATCCCGCCGCAGCGTTCCCCGCAATCATGGATCAGGCTATCAATAAGAGCATTGTCCACATGTACAGCCATGTGCCGACCACCTTCGAGAAGATCACCCGCAAGGGCACCCTGCGTGACTTCAAGCGCACCGACGGCCACAATTACCTGATCGGCGGCGTTGGTGAGCTGCTGCTGGTTCCCGAAAACGGCGAGCTGAAGGCAGACACCCATCAGGAAGCGACCCTGCCGCAGCGTAAGCTGGACACCTACGGTCGCCAGTTCAGCATGAGCCGTCAGGCCTTTATCAATGACGACATCGGTTTCCTTTCCGAGGTCCCTGGCCTGTATGCGGCCAAGAGCAAGAAGCAGATCAACAAGGCTGTCTACTCTATCCTGTACGGCAACGGCACGATCTACGATGGCAAGACCTTCTTCCACAACGACCACAAGAACCTCATGTCTACCGCCAGCGCACCCAGCGCCGCTGCGATCCAGAGCATGATTCAGCGCCTGCAGATTCAGGAGGACCAGTTCGGCGAGGCTATCAACCTGACCCCGAGAACTCTGGTGGTTCCCGTTGGCTATGGCTTTACCCTCCAGACCATCTTCGGCAGCCCCACCATTCAGACTACCGAGAACACTCAGGCTGTCAACCCGCTGTACAATTACCGCTACCCCATCGAAATCGTCGAGGACGCCACCCTGAATGTTCTGGCTGGCACCAATGCCTGCCCGTGGTTCCTGGGCGCAGGCAAGGACGAAACTGCTGGCATTCAGGTGGACTACCTGAACGGTCAGGAGACGCCCACCTTCCGCCGCAGCGAAACTGCTGGCCAGCTGGGCTTCGTCTGGGATATTTGGCTGGACTGGGGCATCACCGTCATGGACTACCGCAGCTTCGTCAAGAACCCCGGCGTCAAGCTGCCCACTCTGTAAGACAGGAGGAACGAGCAAATGATTGCAAATTACCAGCAGCCCGGCTCTACCATTGACTTCATCAATAGTACGAGCGATACCATCAAGGCCGGTCAGGTCGTAAGCCTGACCACCCGCATCGGCGTTGCGGGTACCGAAATTGCAGCGTCTGCCGTTGGCAGTCTGCACGTCAAGGGCGTCTTCTCCATGCCCAAGGCTACCGGTGCCATCGCAATCGGTGCCGCCGTCTACTACAACGCATCGACCGACAAGATCACCACTACCGCCAGCAGCGCCGTCCCCGCAGGCTGGGCCATTGCCGCAGCAAAGTCTGAGGATGCAACTGTTCAGGTTTGCATCGGTTAAGGAGGCCCCGCCATGACCTACGTTGCAAACAGCATCGTCACTGTGGATGGCAAAGAGTACCGCCCCGGCGATACCATCCAGACGCCCGCCGATTCGAAGGCGCTGGGGATCCTGGTCGGCATTGGATATGTGATCCAGCGCCCCTGCATCGACGATGCGCAGCAGCCCGCCGTTCAGGCGGATGCAGCCAGCGAAGCAGTCACCGGCAATTTTAGCCGGAACGAGCTGGAAACAATGACCAAGGCCAACCTTCAGAAGCTGGCCGCAGACCTCGGCATTGATGCTGCAGCAGAGCTGAGCAAAGCAAAACTCATCGATGCCATCGTTTCCGTCGAGGTCGGCGTCCCTATTCAGGAAAGCGAGTAAGAACCATGGAGCTGACATTCAAAAGCGCCATTGAACAGGACAACAAGGAAGTCTTTTTGAACGCCCAAGAGTTTGCGGACGGTCACACGATCAACGGGAAACAAATGCCCGCCATCGTTGATGACAACGAACTGTTGGAGCGAGATAAGGCACATCTGCTCAATGCGGATATTTCTGGGCTTTACTATTCAAGGCGGCTTTTGTATGTCGCCGCTTCTGATTTTGGCAGCCGACCGGTCCCCGATTCTTTTTTGCAGCTTGATTCTGCCATGTATCGCGTCAAGTCCGCGACCGAGGAGGCTGGAATTTATGCTATTGAAATCGAGGCGGTGAGAGCATGAGCGAACCGTTTGTGGTAGTTGACGTTGACGAGGGGTTAGAAAGAATTTTGCGCAGCTTGCAAAAGCTCCCCGATCAGCTGGCAGCCCCGCAGGTTTTGCAAAAAGCGCTTAATACCACGGCCCGGAAGGCGCGAACTCGCCTGATCAAGGAAGCCGGGAAGCGATACGCCCTCAGCAAGCCGGAGGCTCTAAAAACCGAAAGCAAAGTGGAAGCCAGCACCAGCGACACTTCTGCAGCGATTATTTCAAAAGGCTCCATGCGTGACATCATGGACTTTTTGACACAGCCCAACAGCGACACCGCAGCAGCTGCTGCCCAAGTTTTGAACAGCGGCTCTATGAGTCCGCTGGAAAGCAACGGAATGAAGGCATTTGTTGCACGGTTCGCAAGTGGGCACGTCGCAATAGTGCAGCGTCAAGCCAACAAGAGGTACACCTCTGCCGGAGCTTCTACCCGTGCAGAGAAGTACGGCAGCGGCGTTGACATGACGAAGATCAAGAAGCTGCTTTCTCCGGCTGTTCCCCAAATGTTGGGAAATGCAGAAGGCGTGGAGGCGGCGCAAGCGCTGGTAATTGAACTATTGAATAAAGAGCTTGACAAGCAAATTGAAAAGGCTCTTGAGTAGGAGGCCATATGTCTGAAATCACCTTGGAAGATGAACTGGTAGCAGAGCTCCAAACCCTTTTTGAAGGGATGCAGCTCCAAACCCCAGACGGGCAGCTGGCGCAGATTCAGGTATTCAAGTACGATCTTCCCGCTTTCCTTGCAGGGCAGACGCCGGTGCAGGAGCCGTTCATAGCGGTCTGCCCGACAACCGGCCAAATTTCCGAACGGGGAGCCTCGCCCGAAACGGACATAGGACTCGGCATTCGGATATATAACCCCGCACCAGAACACGCCGGAAATGATGATCTTATGAGCATCATTCGGAGGATTTGTCTCCGCTTTGCATCCAACCCTTACATCGGGAAAAAGCATGAATGCAAATACCCAATTAAATGGACGTTGAGCGAAACGTCCAGACATCCATACTACATCGGAGCGGTCGCATTCAAAGCAGAAACCGCGCAACCGATTTATCAGGAGGTGCCTTCTATCAATGGCGAATGCTACTAACAATTCCTTGGTTTACATCGGCCCGACCATTCCCGGCGTTGCCTACAACGGCACAGCATACCTCAATGGCCTGCCTCCCGCGCTTGAGGATGCAATCCGTGAAACCCCCATGCTGCGGCAGCTTCTGGTTACGCCCAGCGCCCGCCCGGATGCACAGGCGCAGATCTCCCAGCAGAGTGGCCGTTTCTATTCGATTTATAAGGCCGTGCAGACTAAGTTCGGCCAGAAGGGAGTGAAATAAATGCCTCTCTATCATGGCGCATATTCCAGCGAAAAAAGCACTTCGCTGGTTAGCCCCGTAACCAGCAGCGCTGGCCTTCAGGTATATGTCGGCACGGCTCCCATCTACCTGACCAATGACCCCGCTGCCACGGTCGGGAAGCCCATCGTTTGTTATGACTTCGCTGCCTGCCAGCAGCAGCTGGGTTATTCGGACGATTTCAAGAACTTCACCCTTTGCGAAGCAATGGACGCCAACTTCCGCGTCTTCAACAACGCTCCGGTGATTTTCATCAACGTCCTTGATCCGAACAACAGCAAGCACGTCACGAAGAACGTGGAGGAAAGCCTGACACTTTCGGAGGATGGTGTCGCCGCCTATTCCAAGAAGTACGTTCTTCTGGACAAGCTGACCGTCAAAGCCAACAGTAAAGAGCTGGTGATGGGAACGGATTACATCACCGAGTTTATGGAAGGCGGTGGCCTGCGGATCACGCTCCTGATTCAAACCCCCGTCGACAAGACCATCAAGGTCGCCAGTACGTCCCTGAACCCGGAGAACGTAAGTACGGCGGACATCGTCGGTGGCTACAACAGCGTGACGGGAGCAGAAACCGGCGTCGAGTTGATCCGTCGTATTTTCCCGCTCTATGGTCTGGTTCCCGGTAGCCTGCTGGCACCCGGTTGGTCGTCCAACCCCACCGTCGCAGCAGCGCTGGCCGCAAAGACCAATGCCCTGAATGGCAACTTCAAGTGCATGTCCCTCGTTGATATTGCAGCGGATGCAAACGGTGCCACCGTTTATACGGACTGCAAGAAGGCAAAGACTGACCTCGGCGCAACGGACATTCGGACCATCGTTCTCTGGCCTATGGCCCAGATCGGCACGAAGAAATACCATCTCTCGACCATCTGCGGTGCCCTTCTGGCCAGCACCGATGCGGAGCATGGCGATGTGCCCTACGACTCTCCCTCGAATCTGGCCGCAAAAATCACCGGCACCATTCTGGCGGATGGGACTCCGGTGTTGCTGGATCAGCAGCAGGCCAATGACATCCTCAATGCGCAGGGCATTACTACCGCCATCAATTCTATCAACGGTTACGTGCTGTGGGGCAACTGCACCGCAGCATATCCCGGCAACACTGACCCGAAGGATTACTGGATCAACTGCCGCCGTATGTTCAACTGGGACGCCAATAATTTTATTTTGACGTATTTCCAGCATGTTGACCGCAATTACAGCCGCCAGCTGGTCCGCACTATCGTGGACAGCAAGAACATGACCGGAAACGGGTATGTGGCAAAAGATTACATGGCCGCCTATAAATGCACCTTTCTGGACAGCGAGAACACGGAAACCGATATTATTTCCGGCCATCTTACTACGCATACCTATCTGGCGCCCTACGTCCCCGCGCAGTACATCGAGAACATCGACGAGTTCGACGTTGAAGCGCTGAACGCGGCCCTGAAAGGAGAGTGACCCTGAGTGAAAGTAGTCCCTACTAAGCTGACCAAGTTCAATGTGTACGATGGATTCACCCATCTGGTCGGTATTGGCGACGAGGTGACGCTCCCCGATTTCGAGCCGCTTTCGGATACCGTATCTGGCGCAGCGTTTCTGGGCGAATTTGATGATCCTACCGTGGGTGCCTTTGGCAACATGAAGATGGACATTCCCTTCAATGCCCTTACCAGCGAAGCCCTGAATATGCTGGATATGCTGAAGGTAAAGACCATCACGCTGGCTGGTGTTGCCCAATGTCTGGACGTGGAAGGAAACATTGTTTTTCTTCCGACCCGCGTCGTGATCCGTGGCCGTGGAGGCACGCTGAAAGGCGGATCATTCAAAGCGGGCAGCGGCACTGGAACCAGCGCCTCCGTCACCATTTTGGCCATCACTATCGTGGTGGGCGGCGAAACCGCAGTCGAGCTGGATAAAGTAAACCCCACCTACAAGCTCTGGGGCGTGGATCAGCTCGCCTACATCAAAGCAAACTGCTAAGGAGGTTTTTCTAATATGAACGCACACGTTTCTCCTGCACAGGAAGCACCGAAACAAACCGCAGCCTATGAGGATCCCGCCCTGTATGGCGGTTTGGACGAACCTTCTCCTGCCGTTCCGTTCCCGGACGCAGATGCCGAGGATGAGGACGAGGATCCGCTCGTTTTGGAGCTGACCACTCCCTATACCTTCGGCGGCGTTACCTACGAAAAGCTGGATCTTCACGGCTTGGAAGGCCTGAAGGCGGGTGACCTGAAGCGCACCACGAAGCTTTACATGAAGCTGCATCCGGCAGCAAACCCGGCCACGTTGGAAAGCAATCTGGAATTCACTTTCCTGATCGCAAGCCGCATTCTTGCTCAGCCGCTGGAATTCTTCGACGAGCTCCCGGCTCGTGATGCCATTGCACTGAAAACCTCTATCGTGGGTTTTTTGTACGGCGCGGATGGTACGGACTAACCCCAGATGGAGTCACAAGACTTTGCATCAGCCTTTCTGTGGCTCTGAATTCCGATATTAAGAATTTGGAAAGCTCGTCAATTGACGAGCTGGCCGACATGGCAAAAGCGTACAACGATTATATGGCGGAGGTGAAAGCGCAGAGTGGTCAAAAGCAGTAAAATCTACGAGCTCATGCTCAAGATCGGAGCCAAGCAAGACAGCTCTCTGAAGAAAGCCTGCGCCGATGCCGATAAGAACTTGTCGAAGCTCAGTAAGAGCGCCAAGGCCGTCGGCAAGGTGGTTGCTGGTGCATCCATTGCAGTGGCCACCACGGTCGCAACTGCCGGTGTCGCCGCCGTGAAATCCGGCATTGATTATCAGAAACAGCTCGCCAACGTCTCTACGCTGTTGACCGGAACTGAAGCGGAAATTTCAGCGAGAACAGCGGAAATCGGAAAGGACATTTTGAAAGTGTCCAACGATACCGGCGTCGAAACGGCAAATTTGACCGATGGCATGTATCAGGTCATTTCCGCTTTCGGCGACAGCAAGGACGCAATGAGCATTCTGGAAACGTCCGCAAAAGCGGCGGCGGCTGGCAATGCGACCACCACGGACAGCGTGAATCTACTTTCAGCAGTAATGAAGGGCTACAAAGACGTTTCTGCAGAATCTGCGCAGAAAGTCGCTGATTTGTCCTTTGCGACCGTTCGACTCGGTCAGACCTCCTTCAGTGAACTGGCATCCAGCATCGGCAAAGTTGTCCCACTTTCTTCTGCGCTGAATGTTCAGCAGGAAGAATTGTACGGCGTCTTTGCTACTCTGACTGGTGTAACCGGTAGCACTGCGGAGGTCGCCACCCAGTATAAGGCTGTTCTGTCTGGTTTGATGACCCCGTCCAAGGACATGACCGCATCTCTGAAGAAGCTCGGCTTCTCTACAGCAGACGCAGCCATCAAGAGCCTCGGATTCCAAGGCACTCTCGAAGCACTGAAGGGCACTGTCCACGGTGACGAGCAGGCCATGGCAAAGCTGTTCAGTTCCACCGAGGCCCAGACCGCCGTGCTGGCCATGTGCGGCGCTCAGTCCGAGAACCTGACCAATAAGACCGCCGAAATGTACACGGCGACCGGCGCAGCAAATGCGGCGTTTGAAAAGCAGACCAATACACTGGATTATGATATTCAGATGATAAAAAATCTGGGAGCGAACTTTCTGACGGAAATCGGCACCAAAATCATACCATACGTGAAGGATCTGGCAGACGCTGCACTTCCCCGCGTACAATCCGGTTTGGAAGCTGCCGGAAGCTATGTAATCGGAACACTTATCCCCGCAGCGCAGCAGGCTGCCCAATGGGTCAGTGAGCATCGTGTTCTGCTGATAGCTCTGGGGGCTGGCATCACAGCGGCAGTCGTTGCTTACAAGGTAGCCACTACGGCAATGACCGCCTATAATGCAGCGATGGCCATTTATAAGGTAGTCTGCGCAGCCAGCGCAACGGGCACGTTTACTCTCGCCGGGGCGATGACGGCACTGAACCTCCCCATGCTGGCAGTCGTTGCGGCAATCGGTCTGGTCGTTGCAGCAGGCGTCCTTCTCTATAACAACTGGGATCTGGTAAAAGAAAAAGCTGGCGAGTTCGGAACTGGCGTTGTCTCCATATTCAAGGGAATGGCAAACGGAGTGATTGGGTTCATCAATGGAATCATCGGAGGAGTAAACCAGATGATTTCTGCAATCAATGGAATTTCACTGACTGTTCCTAGCTGGGTACCTGTAGTTGGAGGTCAAAAAATCGGATTCAGTCTGGGCACCATCCCAACTATCCCAGCGCTGGCCGCTGGCGGTATCGCAACCGCCCCCACAACGGCGCTGATTGGCGAAGGCGCGGAGCCGGAAGCGGTTCTGCCGCTTTCTAAGCTGGCCGATATGATCAAAGGATACCTCGCACTGAACCGTGGCAGTCAGCAGAGCGGAGTCGCAGGAACCGGCGGGGACGTAATTCATTTTTCGCCCACAATGTACTTCACCAGCAGCGCAAACGCCCAAGAGGTAAAACAGGCCGCGCGCCTGTCCTTTGAGGAATTCAAAAAATTCTATCGGCAGCTGAAAGCAGAGGAAAGCCGCAAAGGCTTTACACCTGCGAGGTAATCGGAGAGCTAAAGAATGAGCGAAACAACCACGCAAGCAGATCTGACCTACACCACCAAGCAAGGCGACATGTGGGACATGATCGCATATAAGGTATACGGCTCGGAGGAATACACCTCGTTTTTGATGCAGGCGAATTTCCCCCTGCTGGATATTTTTATTTTTGATGCCGGGACCATCGTGGACACTCCGGCACTCCCCGAAAAGCCCGTCGTCACGACGGCCCCAGCTTGGAGGACCTCATGAGCGCTAGAACCGCAACCGTCAATATTCTTGTCGATGGGAAAGCCATGGACAAAGAGCAGCGCAGCACTGTCACGAGCGTCACATACACGGACCCCGCAAGCGGAAAAGCTGACAGCTTGGACATTGCGGTGTCCGGCGGCGGAAACAAATGGATCACCGACTGGTATCCCGGAGAAGGCAAAGTGCTTTCGGCTACCATTGCTCTTTCGGACTGGGAGCAGGAAGGCGCACAGGACATCACACTCGACTGCGGAAAGTTTATTCTGGACGAGCCAAAGTTCTCCGGGTGGCCGGTATCCGGCACCCTCTCGGCTGTATCCACCCCTGCAAACAAGGGGTTCAGCAAAACCGAAAGAACCAAGACATGGGAAAACGTCACGCTAAAGGAAATCGGGAAAAACATCGCAGACCGGGCAGGAATTGCGCTGGCTTGGGATGTTTCTGGCAGCAGTTTTTCTATTTCCAGCGTTGAGCAATCCAAAGAAAATGACTGCACATTTTTCACAAACCTGTGCAATGATTACGGATTGCAGGTCAAAGTTTATTCCCACAAGCTCGTGGTCTATGACCGCGAGGCATACAAAAAGAAGGCAGTCGTTGATACCGTAGACGCCTCAGAATTCGCCAGCTGGGACGGTGGCCCGTCTATGTCGGAGGTCTACACAGGAGGAGAATACACCTATACCAACCCACAGACCAGCAAAAAAATTGTGGCGAAGGTTGGCGGCGGCGATAAAATCCTGAAAAAGTCCGGCAAGGCTGACAGCGCAGCGGATGCAGAACGCAAAATCAAAGCCTTGGTGAGCAATGCAAACCATGGACACATCAAACTCAATTTTGAAATGATGGGCAACGCGAAGTGGATTTCCACGCAGTGCATCCAGATCAACGGTCTGGGTGTCTTAAGTGGAAAATATTACCTCGACAGCGTATCGAACAAAGTAGATGGGAGCGGCGGCAGCACGGTATCTGTCGAGGCTTCCATGGTAGAGTAAAGGAGAGCAGCGAATGGACAGCAACGAAATTCGTGTCGGGAAAATCTCCTCGGTAGATTACACAAGCGGAACTGTCCGCGTAGTTTACGAGGATCAAGACGACGCAGTTACACGCCCCATCCCGCTGCTCTCTTTTGAATATTTGATGCCGGAAGTTGACGACATGGTTCTGGTTCTGCATCTTTCCAACGGCACAGAAGCAGGCTTTGTTATTGGACGCCCATGGTCGGATCAGCGAGTTCCGCCGGAGAGCGGTCAAGGAATGTACCGAAAGGACTTCCATAATGAGGTCGGTAAAGCGTTTCTTCGCTTCAGCGAGAAAGACAACGAAACCATGACACTGCACGTCAAAAATCTCGTGATTGAGGCGGAGAATGTCACAGCCAAAGTGGAAAAAGACATTGTTCTGGATGCAACTGGGAACGTGACAATCAAAGCCGCTGGGAAGATTTCTGCGGAAGCAGCCGGAGCGCTCACTGTAAAGGGCTCCTCTGCAACGATTGACGCTCCTGCAACCTCTGTCACCGGCAGCATGACTGTTGCTCAGGACGCAACTGCAAGTGGTATTTCTGTGGCACACCATACGCACCCCACGCCGCACGGCGTATCTGGTGCGCCGCAGTAAAGGAGTTTTGAATGATCGGAGCATTTGGAACCTCTGTCATTTTCGAGGTGAGCGAGGACCGCGTCCTTGCATTCAAAAAGCTGACCCAAGATGTAAAAGGCCGCTGGGCATCCCACGAGACTCTCGGAGCAAAACCGAAAAAAGAATTTCTGGGAGCAGATGTACGAGAGTGTGCTCTGGAAATTTATCTCTCAGCCAGCCTTGGAATTCGTCCACGCACAACCTTGCAGGAGCTTGAGAAAATGGTCGAGTCGGGAGCCACAGAGTACCTTATTATCGGAGATATGCCGCTAAGCGAAAGCAAGTACGCCATCACCGCAGTCTCGGAGGCATGGAACAAAGTTTACAATGACGGCTCGCTTGTAAAGGCGACTGTGTCGATTACATTGGAGGAATACCCGAAATGAATTCTCTTCTCAGTTTGGCAAATAGCGAATTCGAGTATGAGGGGCAAGCCTCATACGATCGGAAGCAGAACCTCCTTCAGCAGGTGCGTCTCTTGACGTCAACCAGAAAAGGAAGCGTTCCGCTTGACCGGGATCTGGGGCTGGACTTCAGCTTTGTTGACCGGCCTATCGGAGTGGTTCGCAGTCTCTACGCTGCGCAGATCACCGAAGCAATATCAAAGTACATTCCGTCGCTGAAAATCGTAGAGATCAAGTGGAGTGGCAGCGCTGACGGTCACATTTATCCGAGGGTGGTGGTATCAGATGCCGGATAGTATCAAGAATATGCCGGACGTTTCCTTCATTGACGGAAAAAACGTGACCGATATTCGAGGCGAAATGGTAGAGGATTACGAAGCTTATGTCTCGAAAGCAACCGGCAGCAAGGTGAAGCTGTCCAGAGTTTCCCGCGACAGAATGATTTTGTATGCCTGCGCAAACGCCATTCACCAAGGCTTCCAGTATACTGACCGAGCTGGAAAGATGAATTTCCTCAAATGGTCCTATTCGGATTTTTTGGATCATCTGGGCAAATTTCGCCGCGTAACAAGGAACCCCGCCAGCGCAGCGACCACAACGCTGCGATTTACGGTATCGACCATCCGTGCATCGGCAACGCCTATTCCGCAAGGCACTCGCGCTGCCGCACTAAGCTCCGTCTACTTTTCCACAGACGAATATGCAGAGATACCAGCAAAAGCTTCCTACGTCGACGTTCCAGCGACCTGCGTAGAGGTTGGCAGCGCAGGAAACAGCTTCGCTGCAGGCGAGGTTTCCGAAATCGTCGACCCACTCCCCTACATTAAGAGCGTTGCCAATGTTTCGGAAACAGAAGGTGGCGCAGACATCGAGAGCGATGAATCCTATCAGGAACGAATCTGGTTGGCCCCTGAGTCCTACTCCGTAGCAGGCCCGGAAGGTGCCTATAAATACTGGGCTAAGACCTATTCAAGCGCCATCGGTGACGTTGTTGCAAACAGCGATCAGGCAGCCGGAGAGGTGGACATTGCATTTTTACTTTCCGATGGATCCATTCCCGGCCCCGAAACTATATCCGGCCTGCAGGAGTTTCTGAAGAACGACGGCATCCGTCCATTGACAGATAAAGTCGTGGTATCCTCCCCGGCAGAAGTCAAATATTCCATTTCCCTGACATATTACATCGACCGCAGCAATGCAACGATTGCTGTGTCCATCCAGACGGCAGTTGATGCGGCGGTTCAGGAGTACATCCTCTGGCAGCGCAAAATTGGTCGGGATATTAACCCCTCCAAGCTGGTTTCTCTGATTATGGCAGCAGGAGCAAAACGTGTAGACGTCACCTCTCCGATCTACACCAAGGTCGGCGAAGCAGCTGTTGCTCTTCTGACTGGAACCGTCACGGCGAATTACGGAGGGTTGGAAGATGATTAAATTTCAGGACATCCAGCCAGCCGACATTCTCCCGGAAGGCCTGCGGGACGACGTGAGCGCTCTGGGCATTGCCTACGCGATCTGCCGCCAGATTGAGAAATGGTGTGCGTTCAATGACGGAATCATGATCTATTACATGATTGCATCCCTGCCGGACGAAATTTTGGATCTCATGGCCGCAGAGTACAGAACCCCAGCATACAGCACAAAGTACAGCACCGACGTGAAAAGAACGCTGATTGCTGACACTATGCTGTATTTCATGAAGCTGGGAACGCCTATGGCGGTGCGCCGGATTATCACCTCCATCTTCCAAAACGGAACTGTTTCGGAATGGTTCGAGTATGGCGGCGAACCGCACCACTTCCGCATCAACATCTCAAATCCCAATGTTGGGCCGAATGATCTGGACGAATTTGTGCGGCAGCTTCGGAACGTGAAACGCCTTTCCTCTTGGCTGGATAGCATTTCCAGCAAACTGGACATTGAAGCCGCCGCCATCGGCATCGGGCATTGGGTGCACACCGGCGATTTTATCCGCCTAAACCCGATGATCATTGAGGATGTGGCTCGCCAGATCACCAGTACACCATATACAGGAATCGGGCTGGCCACCATTGACCATGTAACCGTTCCAGCAGAATAGGAGAGATAAAGATAAATGTTCAACGCCCCGGTATTTACCACGGCAGGCAAAGCCCTGCTTACTCGGAATATTGCCGGTGAACAGATCAGGTTCACCACCATTCAGATGGGAAGCGGGTACATTTCGGGGTCCATCGACGCAATGACGGCGCTTGTCAAGGTGGAGGCCACAGTTTCAGCCAGCGCCAAAAACGAAGATGGACAGTATGTCAATGTTTCCGCAGCCTTCACAAATCAGAGTTTAGAGAATGGCTTCTACTGGCGCGAAATCGGCGTATTTGCAGCAAACCCCAGTGCTCCGAACGACCGATCGCAGGATATTCTCTATTGCTATCAAAATGCATACGATACCGCCGAGTTCATCCCGCCCCCGTCAGCCGCAACGATTGAAAAGGGAATCTCCATACCAATCATCGTCGGCGATACCTCCAAGGTCTCGGCTCTCCTAGACAAGACCCTTGTTCTGACCACGCAGAAAGACTTGGAGGACCACAACAACAATAAAGACGCTCATGGTCCTTTTTATGAGAAGATTCAGAACTGGGTCAAGGAACAGCTCAAAAACTTCACAGGGATGGTCAAGACCATCAACGGCGGAAAACCGGATGCAAGCGGGAATATCGACCTGAATTTCATGCCCAAGAGCGGCGGCACCTTCACAGGGAGAATCAACTTTCTGAGCAGCGCTCATTTCATTGACGGTGGCAATGCCACATTGAAAAACCTGACCACGACCGGCGATATTTCCAGCACGGGGAGCATTCATTCCGGCGGAAACATCGATGCCACTGGATACGTTACTGGTGCCAAGACCTACCACGGAGTTTACAACGATTACGCGGAGCTCTTCCCCAGAGGTGAAGAAACGAGGCCGGGTGACATCATCGCCCTCGACCTGAGCAGCCAGAAGGAGCGCTATGTCAAGGCAACCCGCGCCTCCCGCAGGGTTGTGGGCGTCCACAGCGACGAGTTTGCAACGCTGATCGGAGGAAAGACACCGACGGATGGCAGCGACCTTCTCGCCGCAAATGAAAAAGATTTTATCCCTGTATCTCTGGCTGGCCGCGTGAGGACGTGGGTCATCGGCCCAGTACACACTGGCGACCTTATCGTCCCCTCCACGACCCCCGGCGTCGGATGTGCACCACAAGCCTGCACTTCGCCGACGCAGGCACAGGTGGTTGGATATGCGGTCGAAGGTGACGACAGAACCGACCTGCGGCGCATTCGCATTAGAATTGGAGGCTGACCAATGGCAAATCAAGGTGAATTTATTACGGCAGCCGAGTTTCTCAATTTGAAGGCAGCTCTTCAGACCGAGGTGCAGCGCCGCAGCAACAGCAGGTCCGTCGGATCAATGGCAGCTTATGCGGGCAGCACTTACCAGTACACGGAGCCGCCCAACAAGGATACCGTCGAATTTAAGTTTGAGCATATCGAAAAAATCACAAAACCTTTGGATGCAATCACAGGCGGAAAGCTTACCCCGGAGGCTGGCGGATATGTGGACGCTGACACTTTGGATGCCGCAGCGCTGAAGGTTTCAGAATTGAGCGGCAAAAGACTCACAGTGGCCACCCAGAAAGAAACCGGCTGCGCCGCAAGCTGCTCTGGACTTTGCTACACAGGGTGCTATTCTGCCTGTACTGGATGCACCGGCACATGTCAGGGAACCTGTCAAGGAAGCTGTTCGACGACCTGCACCGGTGGGTGCAAAAACCAATGCACAAGCTGCGGCGGAAGCTGCTCCAATAATTGTACCAACGGCTGCTCTGGCGGATGCAAAAACACCTGCAGTGGCGGATGCAGCGGCGGGTGCTATACCGAGTGCGACAGCTGCGGCGGAAGTTGCTCAAATGATTGCGACAGCAGCTGCTCCGGCGATTGCACCGGAGACTGCGAGGCCTGCAAACGCAGCTGTCAGGCTGGCTGCTCTCAGGACGGATGCACCGGCACCTGCTCCGTCACCTGTGGCGATGAAGCCGCCTGTCACGGCAGCTGTTCAGGCGGATGCAGCAGTAGCTGCTCCGGCATTTGCAAGAGCGGTAGCTTTTTCTGAAAGAGGTGGTTAAATGCCTACTGCAAACATTGCCCCCGCCAGCGCCCCGGAATTTCAGTCCTACGACCGACACGAGTGCCTTTATAAATTCCTCATGATGAAGCCTTTCAGCGCCGCAGATTTCACAAAGGAAATGAAGCTATTCCCCAAAGAGGGGCGTTTCTTCAATTCCCTTTGCTACATGGGGGTTTACAAAAACACCGGGATCACTGATTTTTCTGCATGGCTCACGGAATGTACGGCTGCGGTCAAAAGCATCGCTTCGGCCTGTGGGCGCATTCTTCGAAGCGATGCAGAACGGGATTTATACGCTTGGGGTCTGGCGGTGCACACCTTCGTTTTTGATGATACGCACTCTCAGATGCCCATCAACGAAGATCTCCTGTTCAGAATTTTTGATATTCCGCCCGACACGGAAGAGGCTCTCTGGGCGCTGTATCAGATCGGCGCAGCAGCTCTTGACAAGATGGAGTATACCCCGCGAGAGGGGCGAAACCTCTCCCTGTTCACTCGCCTGCTGATGGAAACACTCCGAATCAAGGACGATTTCGAGGCACTAAAAACAGTTCACTATGACACCGAGAAAGGGATAATCAATTATGGCTGAAAGTACATTTCGACTGGCCGAGGAGGAAAGTCTGACCATTGAGCGCCTCAGCTACATCTATGAAAGCAACAAGGCCGTTGTGGCGATTCTGGCACGTGAGCTGGCAAACGCCGAAAACCCGGACGCAAAGGAAATGTTGCGCGAGGTATGCAACTCCTGCCGTGCGTCTTTCCTGAAAATGAGAGTGGCTCAGGACGCCGTTCTTAGTGCCCTGATTGAGGGCTTCTATTCTAAGAGGGTAGAGTTCGCCTTCGATTTTAAGGCGCAGGAGGTGCACTGCAAATGGTGACACGAAGCGAAGATTATTCCAACTTTGTCCACCGACTTTTCAACAACGGAAACCTCGGGTTGGAAGCCTGCCGAAATATTACTTTTCAGGTGACCGGTGACTGCACTTTGCGATGCTCATATTGCTATGAGCACCACAAAAGCTGCGGTGCCATGAGTCTGGAAACTGGGAAGAGGATCATTGATTACATCATCGACCTTTACGAGGACGGCACCGGCGATTTTATCAACAAAAAAACTCAGGGTGTCGTTTTGGATTTCATCGGTGGTGAGCCGCTCTTGGAAGCGGATCTGATCGAGAAGATCACGGATTACTGGTTCAAGCAATGCTGGAGGCGCAAGTGCCCGCTCTGGACAAGGGCACGGGTCAGCTTCGCCACCAACGGTCAGCTGTGGTTCAGCGATGCAGCACAGCACCTCTTTCATAAATACCATGAAATCATGAGCGTCACCGTTTCCATCGACGGCGTTCAGGAGCTTCACGATAAGTTCCGGGTGGACAAGAACGGCGTCGGCAGCTTTGAAAAGGCATGGGCTGCATTTCAGGACGGGAAGAAATACGGCTGGCTCAACTGCAAGATGACCTTCGTTGGAACCAGCTTCAAATTTATTTTTCCCAGCGTAAAACAGATGATCTCGGAAGGGTGCAAAGAAATCCATTGCAATTATGCCTTCGAGCCTGTTTATACCGAGCAGGAAGCCCGGATCCTTTACACCGAGCTGCGACGGCTGGCCGATTACCTCATTTCGGATGCACCTGACGTTTGGGTTGGGATCCTCGACCCGAACATTGGGCAGCCCTCTCACGATGACAAGAACTGGTGCGGCGGCACCGGCGAGATGTTGAGCTTTGCCCCGGACGGCAAAGCGTACCCGTGTGTCAGATATGCCCCCATATCCGTGGGTGCAGCTTTGGCAGAGCCTATGTGCTTGGGCGACTGCTACACGGGTCTCTATACCACCGAGAAGCAGCGGGAAACCAAGGCCATGCTGGACGCTATCACACGAACCAGTCAAAGCCCGGAAAAATGCCTGAGCTGCCCGGTGGCCACCGGCTGCGGATGGTGCAGCGGCTACAATTACGAGAGCTGCGGAACCCCCAACTGCCGGAATACGAATATCTGCCTCGCGCACAAGGCCCGCTGCCTTGCGGTTTGCTATTACGTCAATAAGCGCTCCCTGATCATCGGTGACATTAGACCGAAAGAGATTTATCTGCCCCGCGAGGAAGCGGTACAGCTGATCGGAGAGGATGCAACCGCAGCGCTTTGGACCTTGGCAGAGGAAGCCAAGAACAATGTGGAGGTGAAAATCTAATGGCAGCATTATTCAAGCCCGGCGTCCTTACCACCGACGGCAAGGCGCTGCTGGCAAAATGGCAGGCTGGCGGAGCAACGCCGCAGATCACTCACGCGGCGATTGGTTCCGGCAGCTACACCAAGACCGAGGACGCCTCAACCAGAACGTCCCTCAAAGCGGAAAAGCTCCGCGTCGGTATCAGTTCCGCAGCCGCAGACGGCGACACCCTGAACCTTCGTTTTGTGTTCAGTAATGACAACGTAACCACCGGCTTTTCCGTAACCGAGGTTGGCGTCTTTGCAAAGGACCCGGACAAGGGCGAGGTTCTTTACAGCATTTCGGTCAGTGCAGACGAGAGCGTGGCCGACTTCTTCCCCGCGTACAGCGGCAACCATAGCGTCAGCTCTATTTTCAACTACTACATCAAAACGTCCAACTCCGAAAACGTAACTATTCTGGGCGGCACAGGCGCTTTTGCTCTCGCGGATGATATGATCCAGACGCAGCGCCGGGTCAATGCTTTAGAATCCTGCGGCTTTGTCGTGGTAGACGGCGAGCTCTGCGTGAAGTATACCAAACCAACAACTTGAAAGGAGTAAAAACTCATGGCAAATTCGGAAATCATCTCCCCGGTTTATAAGGACGAAACCGCTCAGGAGAACGGCAAAAAGCTGGACACCATTGCAATTTTGCTTGGTAACATCGCAGCGTCCCAGCGAGCCATTGCAAACGCACAGCCGGAAGTCAGCATGGACGTTGACCTGAACACCGTCCGGCAGATCGTCGCCAGCGGCGCAGCCCCGAAAATCTACCCGCTCGGCACCCAGCTGGTCAACACCTACACCGACAAGGACGGCAAAACTTACAGTTGCCCTTGGGACGTCGTCCAGCCGGACGACACCGCAGAGGGCGAAACCGGCAGCACCGCCCCGGCCCTTACCATGCAGATGCACTACGCAACTCTGTATGACATCCCCTTCTCGGCAAATCAGGCATTCTACATCGTCCCGGAGGCTGGCCTGCCCGCTGGCACCTACCATGTGACCTTCGGCTTCAACTGGGGCACGAACGTCAAGACCGGCACCACATGGCAGTTCACCACGAGCAAGGCGTTGGCGGCAGGGACCCTGCTCTGCGGTTTCTACAATGCGCCGGATGTGGCCATCACTTCCTGCAAGGTGTACGCCTACAAGGATCAGTACAAGAGCGAGCTTCTCGACACCTGTACCGTTTCTTCCGGCGACGAGGGCACCGACCTCGGCACCTTCATGCAGAAGGAAAACGGCGACCTGAACAGCCTTCAGGCTGTGGCCTACGGCGACAACCGCTGGTGGAAATCTGTATACCGCCAGTGGCTGAACAGCGACCAGCCCGCCACGAAGTGGTGGACCCCGCAGGACAAGTGGGACATGATGCCCGATTGCGCAAAGACCATTCCGGGCTTCCTGGCGGGCTTCTCGGAGGATTTCAAGAACGCCCTGACCCGCACCAAGGTCGTGACCTATGGCAATACGGTGACGGACGACGGCTCGGCGGTGATCACCTACGACAAGGTGTTCCTGCCGTCGCTGGAAGAAATCTATTGCAATCCTCAGATCAAGGGCGAGGGCACATACTGGCCCTATTGGAAAGAGGCCACTGGTGCCACAGCGCCGCAGGCGCTGTGGCAGACCTACCCGCTGCGCATCACCCGCGATCTGGCGCAGCCGACCGTGGGCCGGGGCGTCCGCTTGCGCTCTGCGGTTAGAGGCAACGCGGGCACCGTGTTCAACGTGAACTCTGGTGGCGGCGTGCACGCCTGGGATGCCACGAGCGCGCTTCGGTCTGCCCCGGCTTGCAAAATCACCACACTGGGCCAGTAATCGCCGGACAATACCTTGTCCGGCGGGAAAGCGAGTAACCTTCAATGGCAATGCGAAAAGACCAAATTGCTGATAACAAATTCACCCTTCCTAACGACGCCCGCGATCTGGCGCTCTATGTGCGGCAAATCACGCAGAACGTGAAGGTCTTTGATCCAGCGATTGACGCCAACCTCCCAGCGCAGCTGCGGGCAACAGCGGATCAAATTTATTTTGATATTTTTGAAGCCAACGGCGTGCGGGTGGACAGCGCAGACACCAAGAAGGAGCGCCTCGCCCTCCAGAAAAGAGCAATCCGGCTTTGCACCCGAATGCTGGCCTTGATGGATATGGCCCGTTGCTGTTTCCATCTTTCTGGCAAACGGTGCGTTTTCTGGGGAAGGAACGTGCGCGACATCCGGCAGCGCTGCCGGGACTGGCACGAAAGTGATTCAAAACGCTATAAGGCGTTTTGATATAAATGGCTGTAGGCTATTGGGCCGGAACGTCCGCTTGCGCTCTGCGAATAGAGGCAACGCGAACAACGTGTTCAACGTGAACTCTGATGGCAACGTGAACAACTGGAATGCCACGAACACGCTTCGGTCTGCCCCGGATTGGACGGCAGCAAGCCCACAAAGGCTCTTGCGTAACAAGGGCTGGGCACAAAACCGCCGTGCAAGGAGCCGAGTGCCATGTCTATCTATTCGGATGGATGAACAATATTTGCCGGACGTAGCTGCCCCACGGGACTGCCTGCTATCACCCGGCGAAGCCTTGCAGGAGACTAAAGTGCAAGATGAAGAAATAATTGGGTTTGATGCTCTATATGCCTCCATGAACCTGTGCGCAAAGAATGTCCGCCGAAAGGCAAATGTTGGACGATTTTTGATGTATGGCATGGACGAAATTCTCAAGCTCCAAGAAGATCTCGAAAACGGCACGTATAGACCTCGCCCGACATCGACTGTAAAAATCACATACCCAAAGCCACGAACCGCCGTTGCAGCGAGTTTCCGTGATCGGGTATACCAGCGCTCTCTAAACGATAATTCAGTTTATCCCAGAATGACCGCCAGCTTCGTCCGGCACAACGCCGCCTGTCAGAAGGACAAAGGAACCGACTGGGCACGTGAACAGGTGAAGTTCTTCCTAGAAAGGGAGTTCCGACAGCACGGCCCGGACGGTTGCGCTCTTCTGATTGACGTCCACGGATATTATGCCTCCATTCGGCATGAGATCACAAACCAGAGGTTTGAACGGAAGCTGCCACCCAGCCATTACAAGCGAGTGCGGGATGTTCTGGATCACCAGTATTCAGGTGAAACCGGGTATAACCCGGGAAGCCAGATGGTCCAGCTGGCCGGGATCTCCGTCCCTGACCCCATCGACCATTACATAAAAGAACGCCTACGGGCAGACAAGTATCTTCGTTTTATGGATGATAGCATCATAGTCCACCACAGCAAAGAGCAGTTGGAGGAATGGTGCGAGGCCATCCGGCAGCAATATGCTGCTATCGGTCTGGAACTTCACCCAAGGAAAACGCGGATCGTTCGCCTGCAGGACGGCTTCCGGTATATGGGCTTTATTTATCGACTGACGCCGCAAGGTAAAGTCATAATGACGGTTGACCCCAAAAACGTAAAATCAGAGCGCAAGCGCCTATTTCGGCTGGCGCAGCTCGTCAAGGCAGGCAAGAAACCGAAATCTGCCCTATATGAGCAGTACCGCTCTTGGAAAGCCCATGCGGCAAAAGGCAACTCCGACAAATTGCTTGGTCGCATGGATGAATACATCAAAACACTATTGGAGGGTATCCCATGAAAATTGTGTACAGCTCTAGCGGCGTCCAGCAGGGCCGCGAAACCGAGAACCGTGACGCTGCTATTGCAAACGCTGCGTCTATGATCGACTATCTGTGCATTTTGGAGGGCGTCCCGACCGAGGACGACACCACCGCAACCGCCGAGGGAGGTCTGGAGAATGAGTGAGAAGAAGCACAGCCCCGCATTTAACATCGCCGTCAAAGAGTACAACGCAGGCCGCTGGAACAAAGCCATGCTGAAAATTCTGGTGGAGCGTAAGCCGCAGCGTCTGACCGAAGATGAGTATCAGGAGATCACCGGCGAGCCGTACTCCGCATAACGGCATGGGGGACAGATGGAGCTACAACTTATCGAATTTCTGATAGACACCGTCGAATCCCTCCTTCACATCGTAAGGCAGCAGAACAGCCAGCTTTCGCAACTCGGAGCCGTGGCCGCAGAGGAACAGCTCCAAGACATCGAGGCCGCCTATTCTGCCGTTCTGAAAAATGACAGCGGGAAGGAGGTGGACAAAGCCAATGTGGATTGATGTGGATACCATCATCAAGACTGCCGCCCTTGTGACGGCTCTGGGGGTCCTTGGCGGCGTGGCTGTATCGCTTTACAGAGCATCCGAGCGGGACAGAAAGCAAAGCGAGATCATCAAGGAGATGATGGCCGAACAATCCCTGATTTGCTATGGCCTGCGAGGCGCACTTCAGGGTCTCATTGAGCAGGGGTGCAACGGCCCCTGCAAAGACGCACTGGAAAAGCTCAACAAGCACCTGAATCAAGAAGCTCACCACAATAATGATTTATAAACAGGAGGAAAACTATGAATATCACCGAAATTGCAACCGCCATTCTGCCCAACGTCATGGAGATCATCGGTACCATTGCCATATTCATGGCTGCCAAGATCGGCATTCCTTGGCTCCGTGAACAGCGCATCTTCTCGCTGGTCCGCAAGCTGGTCAAGGGCGCAGAGAAAGCCGCAGAAGCTGGCAAGATTCCCAAGACCGACAAGCACGCTCTGGTCGTCAGGTTGCTCAAGATGAAGGGCATCGAGGTCACGCCCTTCTTGGACACTTTCATCGATGCCGCCATCAAGGAGATGGACGAGGTGGCCGAGAACATCGCCGACGAAATCACCAAAGAATAACACATTCAGACCTTCCCCGGTGGGTGCAGCAGCCCGCCGGGGAGAAAGGAGGTCGCTCCCATGAGCAACAGTTCTCTGATCTCCTACACCAAGATCAGCCCGAACAGGACAAGCCCCCGCAAGAAGCCCATCCGCAAGATCACCATCCACCACATGGCTGGCAATCTGACCGTGGAGCAGTGCGGCGCAGTTTTCACCCCGACCAGCCGCAGGGCAAGTTCCAACTACGGCATCGGCACCGATGGCCGCATCGGGATGTACGTCGAGGAAAAGGACCGGGCATGGACCTCCAGCAGCCCGGACAATGATAATCAGGCCATCACCATCGAGGTGGCGAACAACACCCTCGGTCCGAACTGGACTGTGAGCGACAAGGCGATGGCCTCGCTCATCGACCTGTGCGTAGACATCTGCAAGCGCAACGGCATCCAGAGGCTCAACTTCACCGGCGACAAGACCGGGAACCTCACGATGCACTGCTACTTCAAGTCCACGCTCTGCCCCGGCCCCTACCTCAAAAGCAAGTTCCCGTACATCGCCAGCGAGGTCAACAAGCGACTGGGTGCAGAGGCCGCCCCGGAGCCGTTCATCGTTCAGATCACGGCCAGCAGCCTGAACGTCCGCAAAGGACCGGGCACGAGCTACGCCGTCGCCCAGACTGTGCGTAAGGGGCAGGTGTTCACCATCGTGCAGCAGCAGGGCGGCTGGGGCAAGTTGAAGAGCGGAGCCGGATGGATCAGCCTGAAGTACACCGCCAGAAAGTGAGGGCACCATGCAAGCAGAAGAACTGAAGTATTTGTCCCACGAAGCGGTCATCAAAAAGGTCGCACCACTGGCCACCTTGGACAACGTCACGTCCGGCATCCCGGCAGCGATCACCCTCGCCCAGTTCATCATTGAAAGTTTCTGGGGCCGGTCTCCGCTGGCCTCGGCTTCCAACAACTGCTTCGGGATGAAGAAGAACCTCTCCGGCAACAACTGGCCCGGCTCCACATGGACCGGGAAAAGCATGACGTGGGTATCTTCAGAGGCCAGCAGCGGAGAGACCGTCCGGCAGCCCTCCGAGTTCCGGGTGTACGCCAGCGTCGAGGACTCCATCGCCGACCACAGCGCATATCTCGCCGGGGCGATGAACGGCACCGACCTGCGGTACAAGGGACTACGCTGGCAGCTGGACTACCGCACCGCCGCCCAGATCATCAAGGACGGAGGGTACGCCACCGCCCCGGACTACGTCGAGGTTCTCTGCGCCATGATTGAGCGGTACAACCTGACCCAGTACAACGTGGCGCAGCCGCCCTTTCTGGTTCGGGTGACCGCCCCGACGGTCGCCGCCCGGAAAGGCCCCGGCAGTGAGTACCCCGCCACCGTGGTCGTCCGTGGTCCGAACATCTTCACCATCACCGAGGTGCAGGGCAGCTACGGCAGACTCAAGAGCGGAGCCGGGTGGCTCAATCTCCGCTATGCAGAGTGGATCTGCAGCGAGTAAACCCACACGCAAAACAAAGGGCAGATGCACAATAGCACCTGCCCTTTTCTGCGCCCGCACAGAAAGCCCCTGCGTGGCGTTTTGTGTATTCAGAATAAAGTTACACCCCCGGAGAGTTTACACGCTTCTCCGGGGGTGTTTTTTCCGTTGGAAAAATCAAGGCTCAAGGGGCGGCTTTGAAGCCCATGCGAGCGAGGTACTTCTCAGCCTGCGGCAGCTGGGTGAATGTGCGGCTCCTGCGCTTCTGGCGGTCACGCCCGATCACAAGAGTTTCGCCGATGCCCTGAACCACCCACGTCTCCTTCCCGTGCTTCCATGCCCGATTGAAATAGACGGCCTCGCCCTTTGCGTTTACCATTTTCATGATTTCGTCCTCCTTCTGATATACGCCTCCGCCTGACGGCGGGTATCGAAATGGGAGCTTTCATACACAATGAAAGCTGGCATCGTGCAGCCGATGCCAGAGGGGGCAAGAACGCCACCCTCATGTTTCATACCGCGCTCGGCCACGAACCCGCCGTGGGAGCTTTCCCGGATACGCCACTCCATCCTTCAGACCTCCTTAAAATTCCGGCTTTTCATCACCCAGCGGCTCCCACGTTCCACCCGGAACGAAGAACTCGGCGGTGTGATCTTCGAGCGCAGCCATGAAGTTCATCCAGCTCGGCCAACGGACCTCGTAGCCGTTGACGATCATGTGTGTGTACTCCACACTGCGGTACCGGCCCTCCAGATGGCTCTGCTCCAGCTGGAACAGCGGCGGGATGGACCTGTTTGCAATCTTCTTCATGAATCAATCCTCCGTCCTCTTTAGTGCACCTTAATCAGTGTCCCGCAGTGTTGAAACATCCTTCTCCGACCACTGCAAAGTAATGCCAACGATATTCTTCATTATCTTTAAGCAAACGAGCCTTGATACCAAATTGATGCATACCGCTGAAACGACTATCGCAAGCCCATTTATGAATTGCTATTTCTTTGGCCTCTTTGGCGGTTTTCGCTTCAACATGGATTACCCAACTTTGCTCCCCGCCCTTCTTTGTGTAAAAACGAACTTCATAATACTTGCTCATAACTCATGCTCCTTCCTTTATTTAGCCTTAATCAGCGTTCCGCTCAATTTCGAGCAGCTCGTTGTAAATTCTTTCGGCCTCGTCGCCGGTCAAGTTGAACTGTTCGATCAGGTCGGAAATCGCATCGGACCGCCAACCGCCTTCGTACAGGGAAGCCGCAGAATACTGGGTGTCGTACTCCTCCTGTCCGCCGCAGCGGAGGTCATCGCGCCAGTTCTCGTAATCGGTCTCGGTCATGTTCAACATCGTAGTTTAGCCCTCCTTCTTAGTAGCAAACCGTGGATTCATTGATGCGGATGAACTTTCCGTACTTCTTGCCGAGCCGCTCTGCGCAGATGTAATTGTACACATCCAGCCGGTTTCTGAACTTCGGATCTCTGTCGGTGAACACCAGCGTCTCGTTTCTGAAGATTGCCTCGAACTTCGTATACTTGGTCATTTTGATTTACCCCCGTCCTTTATTGTGTCTATATATTACCATACATACGTATGGTTATCAAGATGTATAATGCACAAATAACAATGCGCATGTATGGTTATTTCGTCAAATTGACAAAGCCATACACACGCAGTATAATAGACCCTGAAAAGGAGTGATCACCGTATGAGAAAACTGACGATGACCGAGAACATGACCCCCATCGACAAAAAGCTGATCGAAAAGGGCATGACCAGATCCGACCTGTCCAAGCAAAGCGGGGTGCCGCTTCGGACCATTGAGTCATGGTGCCGCCGCCTCCGTGTGCCCCGTGACGTTTACCAGTTGCTCAAGCTGGCAAAGGTTCTCGGCTGCCAGATCGAGGACCTGATCGAGCCGGAGGCCGGGGAGCGAAAGGAAAGCAGCGAATGAAAATCAAGGTAACAATCACCGGGACTATCGACGTGCCGGATTCATGGGCAGACGGCAACTGCGGCGAGTTGCGCACCGCCGAGTACAGATACAACGACCAACTCACGGCAGAGGATGCCCTCGGCGAGCTGGCAGAAAAGCTGGCAAAGCACCCGGACGATCTGGATGTAACGGCGACATAAAAGAACCCCCGGCATCGCTGCCGGGGGCCTTTTCGTTCTTCAGATCTCAAACCCTGCGTTTTTGACGGTCTCGGCGATAGCGTTATAGGTGCGCTTGCCGAGAGTGGAGTACCACCGCTCCTTGTAGGCATCCCGCCGACCGTCCGAATAGAACCACACCCGGCAGACCCCGGCCTCCAGATTGACGAACAACTTGACCTCCAGCGTGGAGGTCTGCTCTCCGTACCAGCAGGTCTGCACCTGCTTCTCGTACTTCTTGGAGAGCAGCGTGTGTTCACAAGCGAACTCCATGGACTGCGCGGCGATGAAGCCCTGAGCCTTCAGCATATCAACCAGAATGTTCTTCATTACGGTGCCCTCCTCAATTCCTGCTGGCGGCCAGTGCCCGGTTCAGGTCGGCCATGACGGTGAATTTGTTATCGACGAAGATCTTCAGTTCAGCGGCCTCATCGCTCCACAGCTTCAGAGCGGTGATCAGGTAGTCGTAGGAGCTGCCATAGTAGGCGAGAGCCTCGGCCTCTTTACGATTCAGCGTGATCTGATATTTTGCAGAGTTTGCAAAGTATTTAGCGGTCATTTTGTATTTACCCCCGTCCTTTATTGTGTCTGTATATTACCATACACGCGCATGGTAAACAAGAGCTAGACTGCACAAAGATACTGGCGTGTATATGGTCTTTTTGTCAAAAAATAAACCCCGCCTTTTCGGGGCGGGGTGCTTGTTACAGCAGCTCTTTTTTCAGGGTTTCGACGACTTCCAGAGCCTCGTTCTGTGCAGCAAGATAGGCCCTGAAATCTTCAGGCTTCAGATCTCCATAAGAAACGGTCTGGATGGTGAACACTTTCGCTTTAGAACCAAAGAATTCGCTGTTGTAGTAGATCTTCGGGACGTATCTGCTACACCCGTCCACGGTAGAAACCCGAATATCATCTTCCACGGCTCCGCTTGCATAATCGGTATGGAAAACCTCGACCTCGTACTGGCCGACCTGATACAGCTTCATGCCGTAGTTGTCACCATCGATTTCCTTGTGCAGCTCTTTAACCAGATTCATTTTCATTTTGTTGTCCACCTTTCCTTTACTGTGACTATATATTACCATACGCACGCATGGTTATCAAGATGTATACTGCACAATTATTGACCGCACTATGTTGTTTATATTGTCAGCAGGAAAAAAAAATAGGCACCCGGCTATCAAGGCCGAGTGCCTATTTTTTACCGCTTAGGGAGCGGCATGGTCAGGACGAAGAACGCACCCACGAAGTAGATCGTGGGGGGTTCGCCTGATTCACATTTGGTGGAGGCGATGGGAGTCGAACCCATGTCCGAAAAGAGCTCAGTGTAGGTGTCTCCGGGTGCAGGCGATCTACAACATTCCCGCCGCGCCACGCCGATCGTCAGGCTAGCGCTTTGGTAGCTTCATGAGTTCCTGCCGGTCCGCAAAGCTTAGGTCCGTTCAGGTGCTGTGTCTAAAGGACGCCCCGGCCCCACACGACACAAGAGTGGGCGGAACGCGCAGCACTCAGGCTGCGAGCAACTGATAATTATTGTTGTCAGTTAATTTTTTTGGAGGAGTTATAGAGCAGTTCCCCCACTGCTACCCGCTGCCCAGACCTCGCTCCCCCCGTCGAAACCTTTACGCCCCCTTATAAAGCACATCTTGCGATGTGCGGAAAGCTTGGTTTTCTGCGGTGAGCCGCAGTCTGCAATTGGAATGCTTAATAATACTTGCCGTTGGACTTCACAGCCCGGTCAATGGAGCGCTTTGCATCGCGCTGGGCGGCATCGGCACGCTTGTCGTACAGCTTTTTGCCCTTGCACAAGCCCACTTCCATTTTTACGCGGCCATGCTTGAAATAAAGTGAGAGCGGTACCAGCGTATAGCCCTGCAGCTTGCACTGCTGGTGCAGACGCCGGATCTCACTTTTGTGTGCCAGAAGCCGCCGGACACGCATGGGGTCCTGATTGAACAGATTGCCATGGTCGTAGGGGCTGATGTGCATCCCCTTTACCAGCAGCTCGCCGTTTTCAATATCCACCCAGCTGTCCTTCAGGTTGACCCCGCCGGCCCGCAGGCTTTTCACCTCGGTGCCTTTGAGTTCCACACCGGTCTCCAGCGCTTCCAGAACAAAATACTCGTGGCGCGCTTCGCGGTTGGTGGCGATGGTCTTGGTCGCCGGGCGCTCCTTTGTGGGTGCCATGCTGCGCGCCTCCTTTCTCCGTTCGGTTCGTTGTTTCAGTATACCATTTTTTCAGGGTAATGCAAGGGCTGTTTCTGACAGAATTGTAAATTTTTACAAACTCACAGCTCTCCCCGGCCGGAAAGCGCCCGGTACAGGGTGGTCTCGTCGGCGTATTCCAGGCTTGCGCCCACCGGCAGACCGGAGGCAAGCCGGGTGACCCGGATGCCCAGCGGCTTGATGAGCTTTGCCAGATACATGGCGGTGGCTTCGCCCTCCACGGTGGGGTTCATTGCCATGATGACCTCCTTCACCGTGTCGTCCTTCAGCCGCGCCAGCAGCTCCTTGACGGTCAGCTGCTCTGCGCCCACACCGGCCAGCGGGTCCAGCAGACCGTGCAGCACATGGTACAGACCGTTATACTCCCGGGTGCGCTCAAAAGCCTGCACATCCCGGGGCTTTTCCACCACGCAGATCACCGAGGTGTCCCGCTTGGCGCTGGCGCACACCGGGCACAGCTCGGCGTCCGTAAAGTTCTGGCAGATGCGGCACCGGTGCAGCCGGGTGTGCGCGCCGCGGATGGCATCGGCCAGCGCCGCAGCGTCCTTATCCGACATACTCAGCACCTGATAGGCCATGCGGGTAGCACCCTTGCGGCCCACGCCCTGAAACTTGCCGAACTCTTCGATCAGCTTTTCCAGCGGTGCGGCAGTGTAGTCCATGGTATCTCCCCTTCCCGGCTCAGAGACCCGGAATGTTCAGGCCGCCGGTCAGCTTGCCCATCTCGGCTTCTGCGGTCTCGTCCACCTGCTTCACGGTGGCGTTGATGGCAGCAGCCACCATGTCTTCCAGCATCTCGATGTCGTCCGGGTCCACGGCCTCGGGCTTGATGGTAATGGACAGCACCTCGTGCTTGCCGTTCATCTTTACGGTCACCATCTCACCGGCGGCGCTGCCGGTGTACTCGGCGGCTTCCAGCTCGGCCTGCTTGCTCTTCATGTCCTCCTGCATCTTCTGAGCCTGACGCATCAGGGCGTTCATATCGGGGCGGCCGTAGCCTGCGGGCATTCTTGCTTTCATAATGGTATTCTCCTTTATTATAAACAATTTTTAGCGCTTTTTGCGGGCGGTATCCTCAATGCTGACCTCTAACCCCAGCTTTTCCAGCGCCAGAAGGGACTGCTCCGCGTTGGAGGAGGTCTTTCCTGCCGTTTTGGGCTCGTAAGGGCCGATGGGCACCGGCACGCCGGATACCTCGGCGATCAGCTTTTTGATCAGCTTCTGGCTGTCCTTGTTCACCCGGATAAAATCCCGGAAGGTCTTGCCGCCGTCGATCAGCACGCGGGTGCCGTCAAAGTAAGCCTTGGACTTGCGCAGATACATATACAGCATGGGGTCGATGCCTTCCAGCTTCTGCACGATCTGTCCCCAGTACGGGAAGGGGTTCGTGCCCTGCTGCGCCACGCTACGGGGCTTGGTCAGTACCGGGTCCTGTCTCTTATACACATCTGACGCTGCCGACGACTCCTTAC
>ERZ1027229.55-NODE-55-length-56796-cov-16.688074_pt1 | contig 56796 bp, 48 predicted proteins | sample MGYA00519245_ERZ1027229 | MGnify/ENA primary metagenome ERZ1027229 (study PRJEB26926, sample SAMN06164466) | human gut metagenome | biome: ENVO:00009003; feature: ENVO:2100002; material: ENVO:00002003 | host: Homo sapiens | place: USA | collected 2012 ...
GGCTCGGAGATGTGTATAAGAGACAGCCCTTATTCTTATTCTTAAACGAAATTTGAGGGACTTTTGTTCAATGAAAATTATTTTTTAGTGGACTTTTTGACACTTATTTTTTAGTACTTGAGTTAGGTATAAATTTTTATGTAGCAAACTTACTTCGTTTTGAGGTAGATACTAAGAATGTCAGTTTTTCTGTCGTTCGTTGCTGCGAAACTCGGTGGGGGTCATACCTAGGTATTTTTTGACGTATTGGGCAAAAAAAGAGACATTGGGGAAGTCAAAGTCCATGGCTATCTCCTTGATGCTTTTGGTCGAGTATTTGAGGGCCGGGATGATGTGTTCTATCGCGTTCTCATGAATGAGCGTCAATGCATTTTTTCCACTGATTTGTTTGACAATGCGCGAAAGATATTTGCTTGAATAGCAGAACAAATCAGCATAATAGCCCAAGGTTCGGTGTCTGCCGTTGTCGGCTGCGAGAGCTTCCATGAATTGCTTGAAAATAAAGTCGGGTTGTTTGACTAGGACCTGGTGGCCTGTATTTTCCTTTTCGAGTGACTTATGAGTGGTTTTGGCAATCATTTCTTCAAAAAAAGCAGAAGCGATGTGCAGCAGGATGTCTTTTTGAAAATTGTCGGATGAAACGTTTATTTTGCGTTCTATCAAATCCAGATACAGCTGGAACAGTTCTTTTCTTGTTTCCTCAAAATGCTTGATAGGGTGCTCTTGTATGTAACAAATTGATTTCCACGTATATTTTTGCGTCTGGGTGATGCGGCGAAAAAAGCGGTTGGAAAAGCAGAATATCTTTACTTTGCAGTCGGGGCTGGCCGAAAGTTGTCTGATAAGAGTATTGGGCAGACTGATCAGCAAGTCATTGGCTTGAAGATGACGATAGGTATTGCTCAATTCCATCGTAATTTCTCCTTCCCTGCAATAAAGCATCAGAAATACCTCCAGTTTGACATTCTTGTTTTTTTGAAATACATTTTCCAGCCGTTCGGTTAGGAACATGTAGTCGTCCATGTAGCTTTGAGGATCACAATGTGCCTGAAGCATGTCCATGTGAATGTGTTTGATAATTTCTTCCATGTTATTTTTTTGCAAAGATGTGGATTCCCCCGTAAAGCATGGTGTTCTATATTCTTCCAGATATGTCTTATTTTCTACATTTTGCCGGATGTTGTGGAAACAAGGGAAAATAAGATACTTCTGTGTGAAAATCCGTTGTGTGCTTTTTCTACGGGGTTGTTACTTTTGCGCGAACAAAAAAAGAAACGAATATGACAGAAAAGATTGGAAATTTAGGCGCATGGCTGATGGTGTTCGGTTGTGCGATTGGGATAACGTCCTGCCAGACGGAAACAAAAGAAACGACCGGAAAGGGGTATCAGCTGATGACAATTCAGGCAGATACCGACAAGGAGATTACCACTTCTTATTCTGCGTCCATTGAAGGTATGCAGGACATTGATATTTATCCGCAAGTGTCAGGATATATTGAAAAGTTGAATGTGTCGGAAGGTGATGTCGTACGCAAGGGAGAAGTCTTGTTTGTGATCGACCAAGTTCCGTATAAGGCGGCTTTGGAAACGGCAGTGGCCAATGTGGAAGTAGCGAAAGCCAGTCTGGCTACAGCCGAACTTACTTATAAAAGTACAAAGGAATTGTATGCCAAAAAGGTAGTCTCCAGCTTTAATTTGCAGACAACAGAGAATGAGTTTCTGACTGCCAAGGCACAACTGGCACAGGCCAAGGCACAGGAGGTGAACGCGCGAAACAACCTTTCTTATACGGAGGTGAAGAGCCCGAGCGAAGGAGTGGTCGGCATGTTGCCTTATCGGGTGGGGACACTGGTCAGTTCGAACATGGCACAGCCCTTGACTACGGTTTCCGATAATGCCCAGATGTATGTCTATTTTTCGATGACCGAGAACCAGTTTCTCTCGCTGGCCCGTCAGTATGGGACCACGGAAAAGGCCATACAGAATATGCCTGAAATCCAACTTCAGCTGAACGACGGTTCCATGTACGAAGAAAAAGGAAAGATAGAATCTATCAGTGGGGTGATTGACAAGGAGACGGGTACGGTAGGTGTACGTGCGGTATTTCCGAATGCTTCCCGTTTGTTGCACAGCGGGGCATCGGGAAACGTGTTGATTCCAAGTATCTATAAGAAATGTATTGTTATTCCGCAGGGAGCTACCATACAGTTGCAGGATAAAATCTTGGCTTATAAAGTGGTGGATGGCAAAGCGGTATCTACTCTGATTAAAGTAGCTCCGGTCAATGACGGAAAGGAATACATTGTAACGGATGGGCTGAAGGTCGGTGACGAGATTGTGGCCGATGGAGCCGGTATGCTTCGTGAAGGAACGCAAGTAAAATAATCGGACGCTTATGAAAGGAAATATATTTATCAAACGGCCAGTCATGGCCTTGTCTATATCCATCTTGATTTTAATTGTTGGATTTATCTCCCTCTATACCTTGCCGGTGGAACAGTATCCGGATATTGCTCCGCCTACAGTTTGTGTGGATGCTACTTATACGGGTGCCGATGCAGATGCGGTGATGAACAGTGTCATTATGCCGCTGGAAGAAAGTATCAATGGGGTGGAAAACATGATATACATTACCTCTACGGCCACCAATGCCGGTACGGCAGAAATATTGGTCTATTTCAAGCAGGGAACCGATCCGGATATGGCGGCAGTCAATGTACAGAATCGTGTGTCGGAAGCACAGGGCCTGTTGCCTGCAGAAGTAACGGCTATTGGGGTAAGTACCATGAAGCGGCAGAACAGTTATCTTCAAATTAATGGTTTGACCAGTCCGGATAAACGTTATGATGAGAGTTTCTTGTTGAATTATTTGGATATTAATGTAATACCACAAATTAAACGTATCCAGGGAGTTGGTGATGTACAGCTTTTGGGGGATACGTATAGCATGCGTATCTGGATGAAACCGGACAAGATGGCGCAATATGGTTTGGTGCCTGCCGATGTGACGGCTGCATTGGGAGAACAGAATATCGAAGCTCCTACAGGATCTTTGGGTGAAAATTCAGATTGTGTATTCCAGTATACGATGAAGTATAAAGGTCGTCTGAAGAGTGTGGAGGAGTTTGAGAATATGGTGATACGTTCTCAAAAAGATGGTTCCGTACTCCGTGTGAAGGATATTGCTGATGTAGAGCTGGGGCGTGAATCCTATGGCTTTCATGGGGAAGCAGACGGAGTGCCGGGTGTGATGTTTATGGTTTATCAGGTGGCCGGAGCAAATGCGACAGCTGTGAACCAGGAGATATCCGATTTGCTGGATGATATAGCAAAAGATTTGCCTGAAGGAATGGAGTTTCTGCAAATGATGAGTGTGAATGATTTCCTATTTGCTTCTATCGACAATGTGGTTGAAACTTTGGTGATAGCTATTCTTCTGGTAATTCTGGTAGTATATTTCTTCTTACACGATTTCAAGAGTACTTTGATTCCTTCCATATCCATTGTGGTGTCGTTGATTGGTACGTTTGCCTTCCTTTCGGTGGCCGGATTCAGTATCAACATCCTGACCTTGTTTGCGCTGGTGCTGGCCATTGGTACCGTAGTGGACGATGCCATTATTGTAGTGGAAGCCGTACAAGCTAAATTTGATGTGGGTTATCGTTCGCCTTATCTGGCTACCAAGGATGCCATGAACGATGTGACGATGGCCGTTGTGTCGTGTACCTTTGTGTTCATGGCCGTATTTATTCCGGTCACCTTTATGGGTGGCACATCCGGTGTGTTCTATACGCAGTATGGTATCACGATGGCAGTGGCTGTGGGTATTTCTTGTTTAAATGCGTTGACACTCTGTCCGGCTATGTGTGCCATGATGATGAAACCGTCAGACGGAAACAAGAGCCCTCACAGTCTGAACGGAAGGATACGTGCCGCCTATAATGTCTCATTTCATGCTTTAATGGGGAAATATAAAAAAGGACTGATGTTTTTCTTCCGTCATCGTTGGATAGTATGGACTTCATTAGGTATTGCTTTCATATTATTGGTGTATCTGATGTCCACCACGAAAACCGGATTAGTTCCTCAGGAAGATCAGGGAACCATGATGGTGAACATTAGTACTTCGCCGGGTAATTCATTGGCGGAGACTGATAAAGTAATGGATAAGGTGGAAAAGATATTGAAGGCCACTCCAGAAATAGAAAACTATTCTCGTACTACCGGGTATGGATTGATTTCCGGACAAGGGACTTCATACGGTACGGTTATTATCCGTATGCTTCATTGGGATAAGCGAAAAGGAAAGAAACATACGGTGGATGCGGTGATGAAGCGCTTGAATGCCCAATTTAGCATGATTAAGGAAGCGCAGGTATTCTGTTTCCAGCCGGCCATGATTCCGGGATATGGAACTGGAAACTCCATTGAACTTTATATGGAGGACAAAACGGGAGGCGACATGCAGCCGTTCTATGAATCCGTACAGAAATTCATTGTGGCTTTGAATCAACGTCCGGAAGTGGCCATGGCCTATAGTTCGTATGCCATGAACTTTCCTCAGATTGCGGTGGATGTAGATGCGGCTAAATGCAAGCGTGCCGGAATTAGTCCGAATGATGTGCTTGATGTGGTGGGCGCCTATTGCGGTGGGTCGTATGTCTCTAATTATAATAAATTTGGAAAGGTCTATCGTGTCATGATTCAGGCTTCGCCCGATGCCCGTTTGGATCAGCATGCGTTGGACAACATGTTTGTTCGTAATGGTATGGAGATGGCGCCGGTCAGCCAGTTTGTGACGCTTCGTTCGGAACAGGGGGCGGAGATAGCCAAGCGTTTCAATTTGTATAACACTATCAACGTCAATGTAAACGTGGCCGACGGATATTCTACAGGTGAAGTTCAGAAAGCCATTAAAGAGGTTGCGGCTCAGGTGCTTCCTTCGGGTTATGGTTATGAATATGGAGGTATGGCTCGTGAGGAAGCGAGCAGCGGAGGAGCACAGACCGTTTTTGTATATACCATTTGTGTGGTATTGATATTCTTGATTCTGTCATGCCTTTACGAGAGTTTTCTGGTGCCGTTGGCTGTCATTCTTTCCGTACCTTTCGGCTTGATGGGAAGTTTCTTGTTTGCCCGTGTGGCAGGATTGGAAAACAACATCTATTTGCAGACGGGAGCCATTATGCTGATTGGTCTGCTGGCCAAAACGGCCATTCTGATTACAGAGTATGCCATTGAACGCCGGCGTAAAGGAATGGGCATCATTTCTTCTGCCTATTCGGCTGCCCAGGCTCGTTTCCGTCCCATCATCATGACCGTGTTGTGTATGATTTTCGGTATGCTTCCGCTGATGTTCTCATCCGGTGCCGGAGCCAATGGCAACAGTTCGCTGGCTACGGGTGTCGTAGGAGGTATGCTGGTGGGTACGCTGGCTTTGCTCTTCGTGGTGCCTGTATTCTTCGTGGTGTTTGAGTACTTGCAGGAGAAGCTGCGAGGTCCCATGCAGAAAGAGCCCGACCAACAGATTGTCTACGAGAAGGAACAGACCTTGATTGAAAAAAGTGCCTTTAATACAGAAAAGTAAATGGAGTCGTCTATGAATACGTCAAAAATAATTGCATGCAGCGCAATGCTTCTCTTGAGCGGTTGCGGAATCTATACTAGCTATGAGCCTCAGACTTCAGTCCCTGAGGAACTCTATGGGGAGGAAGTGAATGTTTCCGATACGGTAAGCATCGGAAACATTCATTGGAAGGATTTCTTCTCCGACCCTTATTTGCAAGCGTTGATTGAAAAAGGACTGGCGCAGGACACCGATGTGCAGACTGCTAGTCTGCGGGTAGAGGAGGCCAAGGCTTCTTTGTTGTCGGCCAAGCTGGCTTTTCTGCCATCGTTTGCCTTGTCTCAGCAAGGAGGGGTCAATACGGTGGAAGGCAGTAAGGCGTCGCATACCTATACACTGCCGGTGACTGCCAGTTGGGAGCTGGATATTTTCGGCAAGTTGAGGAACGCCAAGCGTCAGGCTAAAGCAGCTTATCTGCAAAGTGAAGATTATAAGCAGGCGGTATATTCCAGTCTGATAGCCAATATTGCCAATACGTATTACACCTTACTGATGCTGGATGAGCAGCTGGAGATTTCCCGGCAGACGGCTGAGACATGGAAGGAAACAGTGGCTTCCACACAGGCCTTGATGGATGCTGGACAGGCGGATGAGGCGGCTGTTTCACAGATGCGGGCTACTTATTACGAAGTGGAGAATTCGGTAATTGACTTGGAAGAGCAGGTGAATCAGGTGGAAAACAGCCTTTCCTTGTTGCTGGCGGAAACTCCTCACCGGATAGCTCGGGGAAAACTTTCCACACAAAGTTTCACGAAGGATTTGTCGGTAGGCATACCGCTTCAGCTTCTCTCGAACCGTCCGGATGTGCGTGTGGCGGAACGCGATGTGGAACAGGCATTTTATGTGACCAATCAGGCCAATGCTGCCTTTTATCCGGCGATTACGCTGAGTGGAAGTGCGGGTTGGACCAATTCCGTAGGGGGACTGATTGCGAATCCCGGTAAGTTTGTGACTTCTGCTTTGGCTTCATTGACCGAACCTCTGTTCAACAGGGGACGCTTATTGCTCGTCGGCGCATCGCCAAGGCACAGCAGGAGGAGGCACTTCTGGCTTTCAGACAGAAATTGCTGGATGCTGGAACGGAAGTGAACGATGCATTGGTGTCTTATCAGACCAGTAAGCGGAAAAAAGATAATTATGAGCAGCAGATAACCGCACTGGAGAAGGCTTTTACCAGCATTTCACTCTTGATGGAGCATGGGAATACGACTTATCTGGAGGTGCTGACGGCTCATCAGACGTTACTTGGCGCACAGCTGTCGCAAACAGCCAACTGCTTCAAGGAGATACAGAGTCTCATCAACTTGTATCAGGCGCTGGGTGGCGGACAACATATTTAGTTCTCTTTTTTTAGTTTCTATTGTGTGGCGGGCGAATGCCTCTTGACTTGTTTTTCTCATTCTCTCTCTCATGCTTATATTCATTTTCACATTCATGTTTACCGGGGAAGACAGTCAAGGACATTCGCTCTTGCTTTTATAGCTTTTATCGATGAATGTTATCGGGAAAAAGAGTTTTTTCGATAGATGGAGATTGGAACCGACCGCTTACCTTTGTTTCCATAATCATGAAAGGAAAAGGGAAATGAAAGAAATGAATCGTTCACGTGAGGCGGTTGCACGGTTTCGCCTGATACGTAATTGTATGTTTTTGTCCGGATTGTCGGTTTTTGCCCAGTTGTATTTGTTTCAACCTATGCTTTCGGAAATATGCCGGAACTTTGGCGTCAGTCCGGCAGAAAGCAGTCTGTCGGTGTCGGCTTCTACTGCCGGCATGGCGTTGGGGCTGATTGTTATGGCCTTTAAAGCTGATTCCGTGTCGCGCGAACGTCTGATGGGAGTTTCGTTGCTGCTCTCTTCCCTGTTAACCATCGTGTCTGCCTTCACTGGCAATTATTCCCTTCTGCTGGCCCTGAATCTGTTGAAAGGAATGGTATTGGCCGGGGTGTCGTCGGTGGCGTTGGCCTATCTTTCAGAGGAAGTAGATAAAGCTATGATTGGGTTGGCCATCAGTTTGTATTTGAGCGGGAATACCCTAGGCGGAATGTCGGGACGAGTGGTTGCTACGCTGGTGTCCGGATGGGGTGGATGGCAGTCGGCCGTATGGTTGATTGGCATTGTCAGCCTGCTGCTGGGTGGATTGTTCTGCTGGAAGATTCCTGCCGGGAGAAATTTCTCTGTAGTGTCCGTATCTTTCCGGGAAAAACTGCATCAGATGCGTTCTCTTTTGACTCGGAGCACATTTCTTTCGATGTATCTCATCGCTGCGCTTTCCATGGGCATTTTTGTGAGTATCTACAATTATCTGTCTTTCTTGCTGGAGGCACCTCCTTTTTCATTGCCCCATCACTGGGTGGCACTGATTTTCACCATGTATGTGGCAGGAATCATCGGTTCGGTCGTGGCCGGAGGTCTTTCGGACAAGTATAGTCCGGAGATGCTCTTGCAAGGTACGTTGGGACTGATGGGAGTCGGGATGGCGTTGTTGCTATGGATGCAGCTTTGGGCCATCGTGCTGGGATTAGGGCTGATGACTTTTGCTTTTTCGGGACACATACGCTGGCAAGCCGGATTGTATCGGTGCACGCCGGGCAGATGAAAAGCAGCGCCACCAGCATTTACTGGTTGTTCTATTATGCTGGTTCCAGTCTGGTAGGTTCCTTGTCCGGCATCGTGTTGTCGGATTACGGATGGGGAGCTTTCATGGAGTTTCTTTTTGTGCTCTTAGCTATGGCGTGGATTATTGCTCTGATTGTCTTGTGGCTGTTTAAGGGGAAGAAAAGTGTCTATGTATGGATTGCCAGGAGGTGATATGAACAACGGCCTGCCTTCAAGATTGTGTACTCGAAGACAGGCCGCTGAAATGTGATTGGATTGGGTTTTATTCAAAGATAATCTTACCAAAGAACTCCGGACAGTGGAAACAAGGTTTCGGCAAATCTATGGGATTCCATGACAGGAAGTGTGGGGTATGTTGTAAGTCTCCGCATTTGTAGAAATTGGCATAAGCGGTCAGTCCTTTGAAGCCCTTCAGCTGATGGCGGAAGAAAGCTTCTTTAGGGATACAAAGAGCCAGTTGCCAGCTACATTCTCCCATGCGCTCTTCAAACGGAGCTTTTTCAAGTGAACTCCAGCGGTCTACCTGCTGGAGAATGTCTTGAGGAGCATGAGGTCTGTCGCCTGGTTGTCCGCCACCGATAAGGAGGGTACCTCCGCAGTTGCATTCAAAATTATAATACACGTTTTCTTCCTGATCTTCCGGAAACTGGAAGAAAAATTCGCAGCAGGAATCTTCCCATACTCTGCCGTTATCTTCGGCAGCTATGGCTCGTACGCTTTCTTCTTTCACGCGATAGTTCAACAGAATGAAATCGCCTGTATGAGCAATGCGAAATGCGACCTCCGGACAGTAAGGATAATCTTTCCAGTTCACGCAGGAAACAGGTTGGAACTTTATCTGATGTTCATCGAGCAGGGCCGGAATATTTGGGGCGGCTACGCGAGACTGTCCGGTAATTTCGGGTACATGTAATTCTTTCATGATTTTCGTATTTAGGATATCGAATTAGAAATTTAATTTTGCTTGTTCAGAATAATAAGGGCACCGATGACGCCTGGAATCCATCCGCACAACGTGAGGATAAAGACAATCAATACCGAACCGCATCCTTTGTCGATGACGGCAAGGGGCGGAAAAATAATGGAGAGAATGACTCTGATGAATGACATTTCTGTGTTGGTTTTATAAATTTGCAGGAAAGTTAGGGAAAAGATTTAGAACTGGCAAGAATTTAAGGAAGATTCGGGGAAGAACAAGAGGATAAAAAATATCCTCCCGAGGACTTCGGAAGGATATTTTGAAACTCGTACCAAGGAATCCGGTACAAAATATGCAGTAAACTTTACAACTTTCGGTGTGTATGCTGGCATCCTTGCCCGCAAAAGGGGTTACTTGCTCATTAGCCGAGCATTACGTAACCCCAAATCATTGAATCTCCTTTGAAAATCTTCTGAATGAAATTTTTCATCGTTTTCATGTTGTTACCCTTTCTTTTTAGTGAATAAAAAACTTTAATACCTTTCAATCTAATCTAAAAAACATCGTCTCTCGACGAAGTTGAAAACAATCTTATAATCTAAAAAAACAATCTTTCTACTTTGTCAATCGTTGAACTTCCGTTCTTGATTACGCTGCAAAGATAGGGCTTTTTGATATAGAATATATGCTTTAGAACATAAAAATGAGAAAAGGGTATGTTTTATTGATGTAGGTCAAAAAAACGGTCAGTTCTGATGTTTGACGGCACACCGGGCACACACTCCTTTCACGATGTAGTTGACTTTTCGGGCAATGAATCCTTCGGGAAGATTGATGTGTGGAATGAGATCTTGATTCAGGCAATAGGTATTGTGGCATACTTCACAGTAGAAGTGGCAGTGTTCTTCGCTTTCGTTGCACTGGCCATGGTTGTGGCAGATGCAGTATTTGTGCGAACCGCTCCCGTCGTCCACGCTGTGGATGAGATGATGCTCGTGGAAAAGGACGAGGGTGCGGAATATGACTGATTTGTCGATGCTGTCGAGCTGTTTTTCCAACGTGCCCAGGCTGAATGTGTCGGTTTGGGAGGCAATGGCCTCATAGATGAGCAGTCGGGTGGAGGTGGGCCGGATGCCGGCTGTCTCCAGGATTGTGGCATAGTCTTCTGTTTTCATAAAAAAGGATGCTTATCTTGTGACTTGCTGCAAAGATAAGCATCCATTTTGGTAACCAGGTTGTTTTTCAGCCAGGTTTTATTCGTTCAATCCCAGTTTTTTCTTCAGTTCCTTGGTCAAGGCATCCTTGTGCAGAAGAATATAGATGGTTTTGGCACGTACATAGCTTTCCGACATGTTCAGGTAGCCTCCGAAATCGTTCCGGTCGGTACCCCAGGAGTTCTTGGTAATGTAGTACTTTGTGCCGTTCTGGTCTTTGGCAATGCCGGTGAGGTGCATCAGGTGGTCATCGGTAGTGACAAAGCCCTCGTATCCTTTCTGACGGATTTCGGGTGTCACTTTCACTTCCGGACACGGATATTCAAACTTGAAGGCTTCATCCAGTCTCTCTTTGGCATCCATGCTTTGCCAGCGGGCAAAGTCGGTGTCTTTCAGGTCGACGGTACTTTCTGTGGCCGGATTGATGGCTACTCCGTGCTTGAAGGAGAATCCCTTTTCACTGACATCACCGTCCCAGCATACGGTATATCCGTTTTCCAGGGCATGGTCGGCGGCCTGCATCATCTCGTCGAGCGGCAGGTTGTACATCTTGGCATGTTCCCAGTTGTCAGGAATCTCCAGCTCAAACGCTTGATAGTAAGGCTGGTGGGTGAAGCTGGTCAGCATGACATAGTCTTCCGGATGGATGCCCAGGCTCTGTGCAAAGGATTGTGGAGTATATTCTTTGCCTTTGTAGGTGAACTTCTCAGGCAGTTCGCCCATGTAGATGTCGAACAGGCTCTTGATCAGTTTTTCGTATTCCGGGCTGCGCTGGCGCAGCTGGATGGCTTTTTCGGCAATGACTTCCATATAAGAGGCCAGTTCCTTGTGGTTGTGTGTGGGAGAATTATAGTTGATGCCGCTGTACACTTCTTCCGGCACGATACCTACTTGCTTGAAGGCGGTAAACCAGCTGGGAGAGATACTTCCCTGGCCGATATTGCCTTTTCCGTGGCGCAGGTAATTGTCCTTCAACTGGTTCATGTATTTCTGACGGACGATGTACATTTCCGAGAGGTCGAATTCGCCTTTTCCTTGGCGGAGGAGTTCGGCTTCGATGAACGAAGTGGTGGCAAAGCACCAGCAGGTACCGGTAGCTGCCTGATTTTTGACCGGAGTCACTTTTTGGTTGGTGACGGTAGTAAATTGGTAGCCTTCGGCTTTAGGCTGTGCCTGAAGAGTGGCCGAAGCAAGAAGTAATGCAGAGATAAATGTCACAGTTTTCATATCTTTTTCTATGTTTTTTACGTGTATTTAAATTATGGAATCAGAATCCGAAGCGATAGTCATTCCAGTATTTGGCAGTCATTTCGTCCCAGCGGAGCAGGGTAGCTCCGATAAAATCCATTGTGTAGTCGGTCAGATAAGCCTTGGCGGCATCTTCTCCCTGGCTCTTGACTAGTTCCGCATAACGCTGTTCCACCATCGGCAATTCTTCCAGTCCTTTCCGTTCAAAGTGCATCTGGTTCTTTTCCATGATTTTCCGGGCATTTCCCCATCTCACGGTAGCCAGCTTGTTGGCCTGACGGTAATGCCACAGGGCTGCATCCAGACGGTAGCGGTGGTTGCCGCAAATTTTGAACATAGCGGGCAGGTCGGTCGTACCGCAGAAGATGGGCACGCGCGGACTCTGTCCGGGGTTGTCCATGGCAAACCAGCAGACACCTCCTACAGCATCCGGGAGCCAGCTGCGCAACTGGATGACGGTGGAGTAGGCACATTGCGGCACGGCTACGTTCCGGTTGGCCGTCACGCTGCCCTTTTGGAGTGCATTGTACAGCTGGACTTCATCAGTACGCATCCACGGGTTGGCGCGCGGGCTGGTGATGGTGTCAGTCTTTCCGGTCTTCCGGTCCTTGACAGCTACTTTCAGATTCTTTGTTACGCTCCATTCCGTACCTTCGTACGTCTGTCGCAAGTAGGCCATTACGTCGGCATTGCTGATTTTCTTTTCCGGCTTTACGCTCAGGGGAAGTTCCTCATCGTCCATGCTGAGCTTGAGCGATGGGGCCAGTGTGCTTAGAATAAAGAATTCCCGGATGCTGAATGCCTGCATCTTGCCGAAATAGTTCGGGCCTCCATAGGCTTTCCAGAACTTGAAAGGTTCCTTTCCGTCCCACAGCTTGAGTTTCTTGGCCACGCTGAACACGTTTTCCGAAGCCATGTAATGGTCTGTATCTTTCAGGTTCAGTGTGCTGATGCGGGAAATGTTGGCCGAAACTCCGACCTCGTCATCAGGAATACGGACGGCAGCCCATACACCGCCAATCTGGTCGGGACCTTCACCGAAGATTTCAAAGTGCCACACTTCTTTCGGGTCGGCAATGGTCAGACATTCGCCCGAATCACCATAGCCGTATTCCTTCACCAGCTTTCCCATGAGTTGAATGGCTTCACGGGCTGTGGTGCAGCGTTGCAGCGCCACGCGGGCCAGTTCTTCAATCATGAACATTCCTTTGGCATTCCGCAGGGTATCCCGTCCGCTGATGGTCGTTTCCCCCATGGCCAGCTGCTTTTCGTTCAGGCACGGATAGGCCGTATCCAGAAAAGCGTAGGTATGTTTGGCTTGTGGAATCTGCCCTTTTACGCTCAGATTGGTTTGGTCATTGACTGATTCCGTGTGCATGCGTCCATCGTAAATGTTCATTACCGTATCGTTGGCAAAATCTGCCGCCGGCACGATGTTTACCCACGTACGGTACCAGCTGTCGCACGTGTGGCTCGTCATGACAGAACCGTCGGTTGAGGCCAGTTTCCCCACCATGATACTGGTACAGCAATCCGGATCGCGTGGCAAAGTCTGTTGTGCAAGAGCAAGGTGGGAAAAGGTAATCCCAATAAAGAATAAAATGTTGCTTATTTTCATATTTTCATATTAAAATGATACTTGCTCGCAAAGATAATAAAAAAGGAGAAAAAGGAATAAGGATATTCTTCGTAAAACGGTTGAAGAATGGTAGGTCTCCCTGTGTTTTCTTCTTGGCGATTTAGGAAAGAATGTACAGCACAGGCATAAATTTATCTCGTCACGAACGAGTCGAGACCTCGTCACGTTCGTGTCGACCTCTCATCACGTTCGTGACGAGGTCTTCGCACGGACGTGACGAGGTGATTTCGTACTGGAGTTTCTGAATAAAGAAAGGTAAGGATACAAAAAAGGCCGTCTCCGCATTTTCAGGGAGGCGGCCTTCTGATTATTTGATTTCGAATTCTTCCTTCATATCCATTTCCTGGTTGTGTACGTCAAAGAATTTATACTGTAAAAAAGCCAGGTTTTGGTTCGGAACGATTTTGATGCCGAATCCATACTTCATCTGCCATTTGCGTTTCAGGGACATGAATCCCTGATTTACGTAGGCAGCTACGTAAGGATGGATATGCAAGGTGAATTTCTTCACTTTCAGCTTGTTGACCAAATAGTCGATCTTACTTTCCAGGGTATCGGTAAACAGGATGGAAGGTTTGATTTTCCCCTTTCCGAAACAAACGGGACAGTCTTCATCGGTAGTGACATCCATGGCCGGACGTACCCGCTGGCGCGTGATCTGCATCAGTCCGAATTTGCTCAGAGGAAGGATGTTGTGTTTGGCCCGGTCTTTCTGCATGTTCTGGCACATGCGCTCGTAAAGTTTTTGCCGGTTTTCTGCCAGGTTCATATCGATGAAGTCCACCACAATGATTCCGCCCATATCTCTCAACCGGAGCTGGCGTGCCAACTCATCAGCTGCGCCCAGGTTTACGTCGAGTGCATTTGCCTCTTGTCCGTTGGTCGATTTGGAACGGTTTCCACTGTTTACGTCCACCACGTGGAGTGCTTCAGTATGTTCGATAATCAGGTAAGCTCCGCTTTTATAGGAAACGGTCTTTCCGAAAGAGGACTTGATTTGTTTGGTGATACCGAAATTATCGAAAATAGGAAGTTGGCCGGTGTAGCGCTTCACGATGCCTGCACGCTCGGGGGCAATGAGCGCTACATAATCTTTTACTTCGTTATACACGGTTTCGTCGTTGACGTAAATGTTCTCGTACGACGGGTTGAACAAGTCGCGCAGCATGGCTACGGTGCGGCTTGTCTCCTCATAAACCAATGAGGGCAGTTTGGTGGCCTTCTGTACCTTCGTGATGGTTTCTTCCCAATGTTTCAGCAAGACTTTCAGTTCCGCATCCAGTTCTGCCACCCGTTTTCCTTCGGCCACGGTGCGTACAATCACCCCGAAATTTTTGGGTTTGATGCTTTGTAGCAGCTGTTTGAGGCGAGCTCTTTCCTCGCTGGATTTAATTTTTTGAGAGACGGATACCTTGTCATTGAAAGGAATCAGTACCAGATAGCGTCCGGCGAACGACAATTCGCAGGTCAGGCGCGGCCCTTTTGTGGAAATGGGTTCCTTGACAATCTGTACGATGACCTCTTGTCCCTGCTGGAGTACACTGGAGATTGTTCCGTCCTTGTCAATGTCGGGAAGCATGGAAGCTTTCGACATGGGATAAAGTTTCTTCCGGTCACTGATGACTTGCTTGAGGTATTTCTGGTAAGAATGAAATTGTGGTCCCAAGTCTAAATAGTGAAGAAAAGCGTCTTTCTCAAAACCTACATCTACGAAGCAGGCGTTGAGGCCGGGCATGAGTTTCCGGACTTTTCCTACGTACATGTTGCCGACAGAGAACGAAAGGTTCCGTTCTTCTTTCTGGAATTCTACCAGGTTCTTGTCTTCCATGAGAGCGATAGATATTTCCTTGGGCTGTACGTCTACTACTAATTCGCTTGTCACTTTTTGCTTGGTTTTTTGTTTTTAATAGATTGCTAATTACACAAAGAACAAACCTGAAAGACTTTGTTTAGCTTTGCAAGTTTGTTCTTTATTGAAGTCGGACAGACTAACAATTATTTTTTGCTTTTATGTCTGTTCTTTCTCAGTCTTTTTTTACGCTTGTGAGTAGACATTTTATGTCTTTTTCTTTTCTTTCCGCTTGGCATAGCTTCAAAATTTTATAGGTTAATACTAAATGTTAATTATTTTTTTACTGATAGAGTAAATGTTTTTGCTGGTTTGAATGCCGGAATATTGTGCTCTGGGATAATGATAGTAGTATTCTTAGAAATGTTACGAGCAGTCTTCTGTGCTCTTTTTTTCACAATGAAACTACCGAAACCACGGAGGTAGACATTCTCATCTTTCGACAAAGATTCTTTTACTGATCCCATGAACGCCTCAAGGGTCGCCAATACTGTTGCCTTGTCAATACCTGTGTTCTTGGCAATTTCGTTTACAATATCTGCTTTAGTCATTGCGCTAATAATTATTGTTATACGTTATCTTAATTTTTTGGACTGCAAATATATAGCTTTTCTGCTTCTTTTGGAAATATATCAGGAACATTTTTTTTGAAAAGTCGTGCTTTTTGAAGTTTTTCCATCCTTTTAGGAGACTGTAATAGGAGGTTTGTCTGCGTATATCGGGCAAATATATTATTTTTGCAGCTAAATATATACCGGATGAATTTATTTGCAGATAAGATTATAGATTGGTACAAGGAAAACAAACGGGATTTGCCTTGGCGTGAAACGAAAGACCCTTATAAAATATGGATATCGGAAATTATTCTTCAGCAGACCAGGGTTGTGCAGGGATATGATTACTATTGCCGTTTCATGGAACATTTTCCTGATGTAGATGCATTGGCGAACGCTTCAGAAGACGAAGTGATGAAGTGCTGGCAGGGGCTGGGATATTATTCGCGGGCCCGTAATCTCCATGAAGCAGCAAAGGTGATTGCAGATAAAGGACGTTTTCCTACAACTTATGAAGAAGTGAGAGCCTTGAAAGGAGTAGGAGATTATACAGCTGCGGCTATTTGCTCTTTTGCGTACGATTTGCCGTATGCCGTGGTTGATGGAAATGTGTATCGGGTATTGTCGCGCTGGATGGGAGTGGAGGAACCGATTGATACCGGTGCAGGCAAGAAATTGTTTGCCTCTCTGGCAGATGAGATGATGGACAAGTCGCGTCCGGCTTTATACAATCAGGCTATCATGGATTTCGGGGCCTTGCAATGTGTACCTTCCTCGCCTTCTTGCCTGTTTTGTCCGCTGGCAGATAGTTGCGTGGCCTTACAGAAAAATCAGGTAGACAAGCTTCCTCGGAAAGCCCGGAAGACAAAAGTGCTTGACCGTTATTTTTCATATATTTACGTGCATGCGGGCGCATATACTTATATAAAGAAACGGGAGGCGGGAGATATCTGGCAAAATTTATATGAGTTTCCGCTGATTGAGACCGAACGGGAGGTGGGGGAAGAGGCAATTTTCTCGCTCCCGGAATTGAAAAAATTGCTGGAAGGTTGTCGGGTGGTTTCTTTTCGTCTGGTATCGCCGGAAATCAAACATGTGTTGTCGCACCGGGTGATTCATGCCAAATGCTATGAAGTGGTATTGGATGGGGAAGATTTTTTCCTTTCTGGATACCAGCGCATTCGAGTTGATGAATTGCATAAATTCCCTGTGTCGCGCTTGATATCTCGTTTTTTTTCGTTACTTTTGAAACCAAATTATAAAACTCATAATCATGTCATTGAATAAAGTACAATTGATTGGAAATGTGGGAAAAGATCCCGAAGTGAGATACCTGGATAGTGGAGTGGCTGTGGCTACATTCCCGCTGGCAACTACGGACCGTGCCTATACGCTGGCTAACGGAACACAAGTGCCGGAACGTACCGAATGGCATAACATTGTATTGTGGCGCGGATTGGCGGAAACAGCAGAGAAATATGTGCACAAAGGTGACAAGTTATACATAGAAGGGAAGATTCGTTCTCGTTCTTACGATGATCAGAACGGTGTGAAGCGTTATGTGGTAGAGATTTTTGGTGATAACATGGAAATGTTGACACCGCGTTCTGCTCAGCCGACAGCCCCTGCTCAATCTCAGCCGATATCGACAGCTTCTGCTCCGGCCCAGTCGGAAAGTAACCCTTCGGATGATCTGCCGTTCTGATTTCAGATTGTCTTTAATTTAAAAAATAGGAATATTATAGGATGGATCCTGACTCGTGTTTGCTCCGTTTGTCGGAGCTATGTGACGGAATTACCGTAATGCCCCTTTCATTAGGGGCTGCTTTTGCTTTATTTTTGGCCCTTACATTGTTGTATGTATCGGGTTTTGTGTCTGCTTCAGAAATTGCTTTTTTTTCGCTTTCTCCTTCTGATTTGAGTGAAATAGAGGAGGAAAATCACCCTTCGGATGTAAAAATAAAAGATTTGCTGGCCGATTCGGAACGCTTGCTGGCTACAATTCTGATTTCCAACAACTTTGTAAATGTGACCATTATCATGCTGCTGAATTATGTCTTTGCCAGCGTGATTGACTTTGGAAATGCAAAGATTCTAGAGTTTCTGATTGTGACTGTGGTCTTGACGTTCTTGTTGTTGCTGTTTGGAGAAATCATGCCTAAGATTTATTCGGCACAGCATACCCTTCCTTTTGCCCGGAAAGCAGCACCGGTCATTTCAGTATTGCGTACGGTATTTTGGCCGTTATCTTCCTTGCTGGTACGTTCTTCTTTTTTCTTAAACCGGATTAGCCAGCGGAAAAAAGCCCGGAATCTTTCTGTCAATGAATTGTCGCAGGCACTGGAGCTGACGGATATTCATGAGACCTCGGAAGAAGGGAATATGCTGGAGGGAATTATTCGTTTTGGAGAGGAGACGGCGAAGGAGGTGATGACTTCTCGTCTGGATATTGTAGATTTGGAGATTCATGAGTCATTTGCCGATGTACTGAAATGTATCAATGAAAATGGATATTCTCGAATTCCCGTTTATGAGGAAACCCGCGATAATATAAAAGGAATTTTATATATCAAGGATTTGCTTCCTTATTTGGATAAGGGGAGCGATTTTCGCTGGCAGAACTTGATTCGTCCGGCATTGTTTGTACCGGAAAATAAGATGATTGGTGATTTATTGCGTGACTTTCAAGCAAATAAAATTCACATTGCGGTGGTGGTGGATGAGTTTGGTGGAACTTCCGGTATTGTGACAATGGAGGATATCATTGAAGAAATTGTAGGTGAAATCAACGATGAATACGATGAGGAAGAACGTACGTATGTGAAACTGACCGAGAATGTATATGTGTTTGAGGGAAAGACGTTGCTTTCGGATTTTTATAAAGTCATCAAGGAAAGTCAGGAAGTGTTTGAGGACGTGTCGGGTGATGCGGATACCTTAGCCGGGTTGTTGTTGGAACTGAAAGGTGAATTTCCTGTCCTGCATGAGATTATCAATTATTCCAATTATCGCTTTGAAGTGCTGGAGATGACTTCCCGTCGTATTCTGAAGGTAAAAGTAACGGTCTTGCCTGCCGTTCCGGAAGAAAAAACAGAAAAAGAGAATTGATATGCCACTTCTAAGGAAATGGAATGAAGAAGGGGGAATGTGGGGGATCTGGCACGTGACTGAGTCGTTGGAAGAACTTCGGGCAGGTGTGTCGGATATGTCGACGCTTGCGGAATATGCATGTTTGAAAGCTCCTTCCCGCAAGCTGGAATTTCTGGCTGTAAGGGTACTTTTGTATGCAATGAAGGAGCGAGAAATACAGGTGGGTCACGAACCTTCGGGCAGACCTTTTCTGATAGGGGAATCGGAATATGTATCGATTTCTCATACAAGGAATTATGTGGCAGTAGGGCTGCATAAGACGGCTATACCGGGAATCGATATCGAACAGTATGGTGATAAGGTGAGAAGAGTGAGGTCGCGTTTTGTGCGGAAAGATGAATTGCCTGAAGGCGAAGCGATGCCGGAGAAGGAAGAGTTGTATCAGCTGTTGCTTCACTGGTCGGCGAAAGAAACCATGTTCAAGGTGATGAATTGTACAGAAGTCGATTTTTTGCGACATCTGAGAATTGCACCTTTCAGATTGTCGTCCTCCGGTATCCTGACAGGCGAGGCATATTATCCGGAACATGAATTTTGTTATCGGATTCATTATCTTATACATCCTGATTTCGTTTGTACTTATTGTGTCGGGGAATCGGTTGATTGAACAAACGGACAATGAGATTGTTTATGAAAGAAAAAAGATGAACAGAAAAATTCGTAGAACGGTTCGGCTTGTGATTATTACTTTGGGGACATGTCTGTCTGTTTTTCTGCTAGCCGTGGCTGTCCTGATAAATTTTATTTTTACACCGGAGAAACTGACTCCGGTGGTTTTGAATGTGGCTAACCGTACGCTGGATGCACATTTGGAAATGAAAAGCGTAGAATTGACCTTCTTTTCTACTTTCCCTCGTTTTGGTTTGAAAGTGACGGATGGCATACTGATATCCAAAACTATGCGGGATACGCTTTGGCAGCAAACGGATTCGCTGGTATCGTTCAAGAAATGTGTGGTGGTGGTAAATCCGGTGGATTATCTGTTGAACGATAAAATCAGTCTTCGTTATTTGGGGCTGGAAGATGCATCGGTATACGCTTTTAAGGACAAAGAAGGAAAAAGTAACTGGGACATTGTAAAGGGTGCAGAGGAATGTGTGGAAGAAGATACAATGGCGCAGGAGAATGTAACGATTCAGGAGATAGATATTCAGCGTGTATCGCTGAAACGGACCAATGTTACGTTTGATGACCGGGATACCAGAGTTTATGCAAAGGTACAGAATTTAAACCTGAATCTGAAGGCGGCTTTGAAGAAAACGCATGCTTCTTTGGCGTTGGAATATGACAACGAGAATCTTCTTTTCTGGCAGGATGGACAGTTGCTGATGAACCATCTGGCGGTTGGATTACGTGCGGATATGCAACTAGACCGAGCTTCAAGGCAGCTAGTATTAAAAAAGACTGGACTGACTCTTAACGGAATAGCACTGGACTTGTCGGGGACATTGGGACGGGACAGTGTAGGAGGTTCTGCTGTGGTGGATTTATCTTACAAGTTGCATGCACCTTCTTTGGAGACTGTGTTACAGATGATTCCAGAAAGTATATTGAAACGTCAGGAGTTGACGGCTAAGGGGGAGGTCCTGATGGAAGGAACCTTGAAAGGACATTATGGGAAGCAGCAGATGCCGGAAGCTACCTTGCATGTGAACATTCGTAACGCTTCGGCTCAATATGCGGGCTTACCTTATGGGGTGGATGACCTTACGGCAGAATTTAACGGATATGTAGATTTCATGCGGCGTAAATCTTCGTATGCTAATTTAAAGATCTTTCGTTTTAAAGGAGCTCATACAGATATTTTGGCTGATGGAAAGGTGGAAGATTTACTGGGGGATCCTGATATTACCTTTAATACGCGTTCGGAAATTGATTTGACGGCATTGGCCAAGACGTTCCCTTTGCAGGAAGGTGTGTCGATTGGCGGACAGGTCGGGGCCGATTTCCGCTTGCACTGTCGTTTGTCGTCTCTTCGGAAACAAGATTGGGGGCGTGTGCGCTTGAAAGGAAAGCTGGATATGCAGAATCTGTTTCTGCGTGATACAAAGAAGAATTTTGAATTTACGAGTCATGCTGCTCTTCGCTTTACAGGTGAGGATAATCTGGCTGCACAGATACATATTCAGAAGGCGGTACTCCATGCTTCGGCTATTTCTGCCGAACTGGAAGAATTGAAAGCTGCAGTGAAATCTACAAATCCGCAGGATACAACCCGTTTGATTGATGTGGAATGCAAGTTGCAGATGAGGCGTCTGAAAGGGGAGATGGGAGATTCATTGAAGGTCTTCAGTAAGCTGGCAAAAGCTTCGTTGCATTTGCAGCCCGGTAAACGGAATCCGTCTATGCCTCGTCTAAAGCTGGCACTGGAAACAGATACGCTTTTCTGCCGGATAGGAAACATGAAGATGGGAATGGATAAGGGCGGTTTTAATTTGTCGGCAGAAAAGGTGCGCGACTCACTTTGGCTTCCGAAGGGTATTGTGGGTTTCAATCGCCTTACTTTCCGGACGCCTGAGCTTGCCTTGCCGATTAGAATGCGGAAAACAGCGGTAACAATAGGTGACCGGTGCATTACGTTGAAGAACGCCAGTTTGCGTATCGGGCGTTCCAGTCTTACAGCGAGTGGTGCGGTACATGGATTGTATGCGGCTATGAAAAAGGGTGAGATGTTGAAAGCTAATTTGGATATATCTTCACGCAATCTGGATTGCAATCAGTTGATTAATGCGTTGAATTTTCCTCAGGATACGCTCCAGGCAGAAACCGATACGGTGTCAAGCTCCGAACCGTTGCAGTTGTTTGTTATCCCTTCCAATATTGATTTCGAACTGAAAACGAACTTGAATAAGGTGACTTACGGTAATATGGTCTTTGAGCATGTACGTGGAGCGGTCGATATCCGTAATCAGGCGGTTTATCTGAAGAAGTTGACGATGCGAGGACTGGAGGCAGATGTGGAGACCACATTGGTTTATCGTGCCCGTAAGAAGACGCGCGGCTATGCCGGTTTTGATTTCCGGTTGAGGCAGGTAAATATCGGTAAACTGGTGGATTTCATTCCTTCACTTGACACGATTGTACCGATGCTTCGTTCGTTCAAGGGAATGGTGGATTTTGATGCGGCTGCTGAGGCTGTGCTTGATTCCAACCTGAATGTAAAGATTCCGACCTTGAGAGCGGCTATGCATATCAAGGGTGACAGTCTGGTGCTGATGGACGGAGAGACATTTGCTGAAATATCCAAGACGCTGATGTTCAAAAACAAGAAACGGAATGTGTTCGACAGTATCTCGGTCAATTTGACTGTAAAGGACGGGAACGTAACAGTATATCCATTTTTGCTTCAGATAGACCGTTACAAAGCTGCAGTAGGAGGTACTCAGGGATTGGATATGAATTTCAATTACCATATTTCTGTATTAAAGTCGCCTTTGCCTTTCAAGGCCGGAGTGAATATTACCGGAAATCTTGACAAAATGAAGATACGTATCGGCAAAGCAAAGTATAAAGATGCAGTGACTCCTGTTGCCATCCGGAAAGTGGACAGTACGCGTGTGAATATGGGTGTAGACATTATCCACAGTTTTGAACGGGTGATAAGCCGTACGTACAGAGGAAGACTTCCGAATGGGGCTGAGTAAATAGGTATCCATTTTGCTTATTTATCTGAATAATTGTATATTTGCGAACTAGAGACAGAATTTATACGAGTATTAACACTATTAATTATTAAAATCTTCATTATTTATGTTTAACAAGCATCCTAAAGGTCTGATACCTGCTGCACTTTCTAACATGGGGGAGCGTTTTGGCTACTACATCATGAATGCCGTGCTGGTATTGTTTCTTTGTTCTAAATTTGGTATAAGTGAGGAAAAAAGTACACTTATCTATTCGTTCTTTTATGCAGGTATTTATCTGTTAAGTCTTGTAGGGGGTCTGATAGCCGACAGAAAACAGAATTATAAAGGTACAATCATGGCCGGTCTCGTGGTCATGGCTGTGGGATATATTGCATTATCTATTCCTATTACTGCCAATGCAGGTAATACATCATGGTTGCTTACACTTACTTGTATAGCGTTGTTCTTCATTGCATTTGGTAACGGTCTGTTCAAAGGAAACCTTCAGGCCATTGTCGGTCAGATGTACGATGACCTTGAAGCAGAGGCTGCAAAGAAGGGAGAAAAGGAACTGATTGAAGCCAAGAGCAAGAGAGATTCCGGATTCCAGATATTTTATGTATTTATCAATATCGGCGGATTGGTAGCTCCGTTTATCGCTCCTCTGTTGAGAAGCTGGTGGCTGAGTGCACACAATATGGTATACAATGCGGGTCTTCCTGCTCTGTGCCATGAATATATAGCGAAAGGTGCAGATGGCATGTCGGCTGAGGCTATGGGCAACTTGAATCAATTGATGTCACAATGTGTGGGCGCAACTACCGATATGGCCGCTTCTTGCGCACAGTATTTGCAGATATTTAATGAAGGTATCCATTATTCATTTGTGGCATCTGTAGCTGCAATGCTTATTTCTTTGGTTATCTTCTTTGTGACCAAGCGTCAGTTCCCAAATCCGGGAAAGAAAGAAGCCGCAGCTGCTGTCACTTATTCAGCTGAAGAAAAGGCTGCCATGGCGAAGGAAATCAAGCAGCGTCTTTACGCTTTGTTTGCAGTGCTGGGTGTGGTTATTTTCTTCTGGTTCTCATTCCATCAGAACGGTACTTCACTTTCACTCTTTGCGAGAGACTTCGTGGATACATCCACCATTGCTCCGGAAATATGGCAGGCAGTGAATCCTTTCTTTGTGATTACATTGACTCCGATTATCATGATGATTTTTGGTTCTCTTTCAAGAAGAGGCAAGGAAATTTCCACTCCACGTAAGATTGCCATCGGTATGTTCATCGCAGGTCTGGCTTATCTCTTCTTGTCTGCATATTCACTCATTATGGGTTATCCTTCTGCTGCTGAATATCGGGAACTTCCTATTGACCAGCAGGTAAAGGCAGGTGCATGGGTGTTGATTGTTCTTTACTTCCTGCTTACTGTGGCTGAGTTGTTTATCTCTCCACTTGGATTGTCATTCGTTTCGAAGGTAGCTCCAAAGCATCTTCTGGGACTTTGCCAGGGATTATGGTTGGGTGCGACTGCTGTAGGTAATCTTCTGTTGTGGATTGGCCCTCTTATGTATAACGCCATTCCTATCGGATATTGCTGGGCTATTTTCATGATTGTATGCCTCATTTCAATGGGAGTCATGCTGTTCATGGTGAAATGGCTGGAACGTGTAGCAAAATAAAATTGCTTGATATTATGTGATTAAGTTCCTCATGACATTTTGTGCATGAGGAATTTTTGTTTTTATCTTAATTATGCTGAGTATGTTTTTCAAACGATTGACTTCACTGGTGGGAATGGCTCTGTGGGCGGGTCTTTCATTGTGCGCACAGGATGTCAGGATTTCCTATGAAGCGGTGGGCAAAAATTATCTGCTGAAAGCGGATAATACTTCTTATTATCCCTACACAATTCAGATTATGTTTACGAAACTTACGGGTGCTTCGGCTCTAAGTCAAGGTGTTCCGTATATTTATGTGTCAGGACATGGAAGTAACCGGTTGCTTACCTTGAAACGTGAAACGGAAGAGGTGCCGATAGGATTTGCCTATCAGACTCGTATTTACAAAGGAAACTGGAAAATGGATTCTGATTCGTCTTATGTATATCTTCCTCCTGTGGCACCGAGGAAAGAGGTGTATGTGCGGACTTTGACTGCGCTGGAGGACTTCTTTCGGAAGAAGAAACCGACCAAAGTGACGGGACTGGCTTTCCGGATGAACGAGGGAGATACAGTTTATGCTATGCGAGGCGGTTTAGTTTGTGAGGTTTGCCAACATCAGGCATCTGATGCCTTGCAGAAAGAGAAAACCAAAATTTATGCACGAACTGAAAACTATGTGGTGGTTTATCATAAGGATGGGAGTTTTGCTACCTATAAACTGTTTAAGGAGAACGGAGTGTTCGTGAAACCGGGTGATAAGGTAGAGGCTGGTATGCCATTGGGAGTGATTGGAGCAGGAAACTATCGTCAAGGTTCTCATTTGCGGGTGCAGATGAGCGGATGTTTCCGGGATTCAGATAAGGAATATGCCATAGAAGGGCGTGGATATCATTCTTTTGTTCCTGTGCTGGCCACGGACGAGAAAAAGACCTGTAAGCCGTACCCCGGAACGGTCCCTGTATTTACGGCGCAGCATCCGCAAAGTCTGATCATGAAGGAAATGACTCGACGGGAGAAACAGCAATATCTGAAAAACTTGAAGGGAAAGCGCTGACTGTGCGAGTGATATAAAAAGCCCTGGCATATCCTGATGGAAAGGAAAGCCAGGGCTTTTTTATGATGTATTTGTGCGCGTGGAAAATTTCTTTGCTTATTTTTTTAAGGTAAAGACAAACTCCAGTCCTCCGGTCGGCATGTTCTTGGCGAAAATAGTTCCTCCATGGAAAAGAACCGCATTCTTGACAATGGCCAGTCCCAAACCTGTACCTCCCAGTTTCCGTGACCGTCCTTTGTCTACTCGGTAAAACCGTTCGAACAAACGGTTGAGATGTTCTTCCGGAACTCCCACGCCTGTGTCTGAGAAGCTGAAATAGTAGAACTTTTCATCTTCCCGGAAACATTTGATGGTGATTTGTATATTGGTTCCCGCATAGGCGATTGCATTGTCGGTCAGGTTCCGGAAGATAGAGTAGAGCAATGAACTGCTTCCGGTCAAGATGATTTCCGGCGGGAGCTTGTTGACTACGGTGATGTGTTTCTCTTCCAGTCCCAAAGTGACTTCATTCAGAATGTTCTCTACAATCTTGCTTAAGTTGACAGATTCCTTTTCTACCATTTCCGGCGCCTCGTCCATCCGTGTCAGTACAGAAATATCGCGTAATAGGAAGGTCAGGCGGTTACTTTGTGCGTAACTTCTTTCCAGAAATACCCGTACGTTTTCTTGTGGGATGTTCGGGTTGTTGATGATGGTTTCCAGGTATCCTTGAATACTGCTGACAGGAGTTTTCAGTTCATGGGCAATATTTTGTGTCAGTTGGCGTTTCAGGCGAGCCTGCTCTTCTTCCTGGGTTACGTCAATGATGGATATTTCGAATGACATATCTTGGAAAATGATGCATTCCAAGGTAAAAGAGCGGGCATTTTTATTGATATGCAGGGAATAGCGTTTTTCCTCTTTATTGAGATTACCTTCGTTCCGGTTCAGAAACTCGATAATGGGTTTCAGTTCCGGAATGTCGAAAATCTCATTGGTGGAACGCAGGTTCCGGTCAGAAATGTTGTTGATGTATTGCGTGAACAGGTTGTTGACCAAAATTTCTTTCCGTTCCTTGGTGAAGACTCCCAAACCTTCATGAGATGTCTGGAGGTGAGAAATCAGCTTTTCGCGTTCAATGTAAAGAGCTTCTTTGGCTCGGTGCAGACGCTTGTATATTTTAATAATATGTTGTGAGATTTCACCTAATTCGTTTTTAGGGAACGTCTGTAGAATATCCATGTCAATGGGTTCATTGCGGTCGGCCTTCATCGCAAACTGCTGCAGTTTGGTGATGGATTTTCCTAGCTTTCGTGTAAAACGATAGAAGATAAAAATCAATACCAGGCAGATGACAAGGGCAAACCACAGGTAGCCGGAGTCTGCTTGAAGGTGTTCAGCCAGGCTCAGGTTATAGGGTAGGGCGGCCCGGATGATGAGACGATACGGGGGAAAATAGCGTGCCGAGTAGAAATATTCTTCTCCCTGAATGCTTTCCGACTGTCTGCTGATGGAATAACCGCTTCCATACATCAGTGCATCTTGTACTTCCTTGCGGGAGGAATGGTTGGCGAATTTCTGCCAGTTGGCATTGGTGTTGTCATAAATCACCTTTCCAGAGGGTTCAATGAGGGTCACACGCAGATTAGGCATCATGTGAGTGGTCACATAACGCTGCATGGAATCCGGGTTGAATCCGTGGTGTTCGGAAATGAAATCGCACAGCTGGTTGTTGTAATTCTGTAGTTGTGTGTTCAGCAGTTCTATTTTATAGGCTTTTTCGCGTTTGTATTGGAACAGCATAAAGCATACTGCATATCCCAAGAATAAGAATATGACAGAAAAAAACAACCTCTGGCTGAAAGGGAGGATGCGATAGGAAAATTTTGTCATGGTTCTACAGCCCTTTATTCACATTCAAAACAGTAACCATAGCCGAGGCGGGTCACAATACATTGTCCATATTCACCAATTTTTTTCCGAAGACGGGTAATGTTTACGTCAATGGTACGGTCGAGCACATACACTTCATCATGCCAGACCTTGGCCAGAATTTCTTCGCGTGAAAATACTCTTCCTTGATTTTGGAGTAGCAGCAAGAGGATTTCGAATTCTTTTTTGGTTAATGAAATTTCTTCATTGTTGATGGTTACTTTTTTCTTTGGAATATTGACAGACAAGCCCTTGTAAGTGAGCTGTTCAGGAACCTGTGTCTGCACTCCGGCTGTACGGCGCAATACAGCTTTTACCCTCATGATGACTTCACGGAGTGAGAATGGTTTAGAAATATAGTCGTCCGCTCCCAGATTAAACCCGGTCAGCGTATCGTTTTCAGTGTCTTTGGCTGTGATGAAAATAATAGGAATATTTTCTGTATCCTTGTTCTTTTTCATCATGCTGGCCATTTTAAAGCCCGAAATTTCTCCCATCATCACGTCCAGTAAAATCAAATTGTAGTGCGGAAGATCCAATTTCAATGCTTCTTCAGCAGAATTGGCTGTATCTACGGTATACCCTTCCATTTCGAGATTAAACTTCAGAATCTCGCACAGGTCTTCTTCATCGTCTACGACTAAAATCCGATAATCGTTCATGTGCATTCTCTATTAGGATTAATACAAAATTCAGTATGATTTAGTTTTCGTTACAAAGATGACCCTTTTTTGTTTCGTCCTTATGAAATAGATATTACATTTGGGTTACAATGTGGGTTTGGTGAACTCTCCGGCTATGGAGCGACTCATGTCATTGCGTATTTCCCTAGGACTAAGTCCATGTCCAAGTAGAAACATCAGTTTGGTCAATACGCTTTCTACTGTAGCATCATAGCCGCTGATTACTCCTGCATCCAATAAGTGAAGTCCGGTTTCATAACGTGCCATCTCTACCATTCCCGTCTGGCATTGCGAGATATTTACGATGACAATGCCTTTCGCTGTAGCTTCAGAAAGCAAGCGGATGAACCAAGGCTTCTGAGGGGCATTTCCTGAACCGTATGTTTTCAGTACCACCGCTTTCAGCCCGGGAGTATTGAGTACTGTGCGTACGATGTTTTCCTGAATTCCAGGAAAGAGGGTCAGGATAATCACATTGGTATCAAAAACATAATGAGCGTGCATCGGAATGTCGGGGGTTGCTTTTCGGATGCGGTCGTATTCATATTTGATATGGATTCCTGCAGTTGCTAATGCCGGATAATTGTAAGAGCGGAAAGCATTAAAATTTTCTGCATTGATTTTTGTGGTACGGTTTCCACGAAGCAGAAGGTTTTCAAAAAAGATGCATACCTCTGGTACAACCGCTGTTCCGTCAGGATGCTTGGCTGCGGCGATTTCAATGGAGGTAATCAGATTTTCCTTTCCGTCTGTGCGCAGCACTCCGATAGGTAGTTGGCTTCCAGTAAGAATAACCGGTTTGCTCAGGTTTTCCAGCATGAAACTCAGGGCAGAGGCTGTATAAGCCATCGTATCTGTACCATGCAGGATGACGAAACCGTCAAAATTATCGTAGTTATATTGGATAATCTTTACCAGTTTCGCCCACAAAGCCGGTTCCATGTCAGAGGAATCAATGGGAGGATTAAACTGATAGGAGGAAATACGGTAGTTGAATCGCTTCAGTTCCGGTACGTTTTCTTGAAGCTGGTCAAAATTAAAAGCTTCCAAGGCACCGGTTTCGGGGTTTTCAATCATACCGATTGTTCCTCCTGTGTAAATGAGTAATACGGAAGGATAATCTGGTTTTATCATTTGGCTCTTCGTTTAGTTTGGCACAAAGATAGCAAAAATATGTTTATACCGATAAATTAACCCTATAAAAATAACAGAATGATTAATTATTCCTCCTTTTTCAGCATTTCTAAAAGTCGGTCGATAGCTTTTTCTGGATTTTTCTCTTCTTCCAGCAGGCTGACAAATTTGCTTCCAATGATACATCCGGCTGCATGAGCGGCGGCTGCCTCGTAAGTATTCTTATTGGAGATGCCGAAGCCAATCATGCGTGGATTCCGCAGGTGCATCTGTTCGATACGCTGGAAGTAGGCTTGTTTTTGTGCATTGAATTCTTTCTGTGCTCCTGTGACGGCAGCCGAAGAGACCATGTAGATGAATCCATTGGTGTGTTCGTCGATTTGGCGGATACGTTCTTCGCTGGTTTCCGGAGTAATCAGCATGATGACATGGAGTCCGTATTTGTCGGCTACGGGACGGTATTCGTTCATATAATCCTTGAAAGGCAGGTCGGGAATGATGACTCCATCGATTCCGCACTCCTGACATTTCTTGCAGAAATTCTCAAAACCATACTGCATGATAGGATTCAGGTAGCCCATCAATACCAGTGGCATCTGTACTTCCGGGCGGATATGCTCCAGCTGGCTGAACAAGGTGCGGAGGGTCATGCCGTTGCGCAGGGCCTGAGTGGCTGCATGCTGGATGACAGGTCCGTCGGCCATCGGGTCGCTGAACGGGATTCCGACTTCGATCATTTGTACACCTTTGCGCTCCAGCGTGCGGATTACCTCGGCAGTTCCCTCCAAAGTGGGAGTACCTGCGCAGAAATAAATGGAAAGTATATGGTCTTTGTGTGTGCGGAATAATTGGTCAATACGGTTCATAATTACTAATTTTTAAAAGTTGTACTTGTTTTGTTTGAATGAATGAATAAAAGTGGAAAGGGAAGAGGCATCTTTCATTCCAGGTGCCTGTTCGAAACCACTGTTCAGGTCAATGCCGGCCCAGCGGGGATGATGAAAAGCAGCCAATGCTTCCAAACTGGTGGGGTTCAGTCCCCCGCTCAGTAGGAAGGGAACCGAACCTTGATAGTGGGTCAACAGTTCCCAGTCAAAACTCTTTCCGGAACCTCCATATCCTTGGCAGGGAGTATCGAACAGGAAATAATCACAAAATGGAATATAATCTTCTGTTGCCTGCACGTCTTCTGGCGTACGCAAGGAGAATGCTTTGATGACTTTCATCCCTGTAGCTTGAAGCTGCTGGCAAAATTCGGGTGATTCCTTGCCATGAAGCTGTACGAAATCCAAATGCCAGTCAGCGATTCGTTCCTGAATGTGTGGAAGGGAAGCATTGACAAACACTCCTACCTTTTGTAATGAGACCGGAAGATACTCCGGTACTCCTTCTACATAACGTGGAGAACGTTCGTAGTCGATGAATCCCATCCAGTCGGCCCCGGCTTGTTCTACCTGACGGATATTTTCAGCGTCCCTCATGCCGCAAACCTTGACAATCATAGGGCTGCTGCTTGAAGAAAGTCTGACAATGCCTGTGCGGGGGAAGGGGTTTTCATAAACCTTTCTCCCATCAGGAAGCCCCTGAATCCGGTTTCCCGCAATTGCTTGAGCGTCTCTGGTTGGGAAATACCGCTTTCGGATACCCATAAAAGTTCTTTGGGAAGTTTTTGGGCCAGGCGGAAGGAATTCTCCACATCGGTATGGAAGGTACCCAGGTTGCGGTTGTTCACCCCAATCAGGTCTACATATTCATGCAGGTAGTCGAGCTCTTTTTCAGCGTGAATCTCCAACAGCACCTCCATTTCCAGCTGATGGGCCAGTTTGCCCAAGTCTTTACATTCGTCGATGGTCAAGGCGGCTGCAATGAGGAGAACCACATCTGCTCCTGCCAATTTGGCCTGATAAAGCTGGTAAGGGCTGATGATGAAATCTTTGCGCAGCACCGGAAGCTGGACCAGCGGACGGACGGTCTGCAAATCTTTCAGGCTTCCTCCAAAGAACTCCTGGTCGGTCAACACTGAGATGCCGGAAGCACCAGCCTGTGCATAACCCGGAACAATGATTGTCGGGTCTGCCTCTGGAGCTATCCATCCTTTGGACGGAGAGCGTCGCTTGAATTCGGCGATGATGCCTGTCGGAGAGCTGGCCAATGCTTGTTTCAGGCTTTTTGTCGGACGGGAAGGATTCGTTTCCAATTGCCGTATCAGGAAGTCGCGGGATACCGCTTCTTCCTGATGGGTAATTTCTGTACGTTTATGGGCGACGATAGTCTGTAAAATATCAGTAGTCATAATTTATTCTTGGTTAAGAGTAAGGAATTTGTGTAATGTGGCCAATGCCTTTCCGCTTTCGAGCGATTCTTTGGCCAGCGCCACACATTCTTCTATTTTCTTTTGCGGTTCCAAAGCCTGGATGGCAAAGGAAGCATTGATTAGTACGCAATCAGTCTGTGCTTTGCTGCCTTCATTGTGAAGCACACGGTCGAAAATGGCGGCAGCTTCTTCCGGGGTCTTTCCTCCGTAGAGTTCTTCCTGACGTGCCATCGAGAAGCCCAGTTCAGAGGGACGGTAGATGGTTTCATAGCGGTTGGTCATGACCTTGAATTCATCGGTCAGCGAGATTTCATCGTATCCGTCCAGGTTGTTGACCACGGCAAACTGGATACCGAGTTTCTGGAGGGTATTGGTATAAAGCCGCATCTGCTGCAGGTCGGCTACCCCCAGCAGCTGGCAGGCCGGATGACAGGGATTGACCAGCGGGCCCAGTAAGTTGAACAAGGTACGTACGCCCAATGCCTTGCGGACAGGAGCTACGGTTTTCAGGGCCGGATGGAAAAAGGGAGCATGCAAATAAGCCATGCCGCACTCTTCAATCGACCGTTTCAGTTTATCCGGGTTATTGGTGAATTTCACTCCGTAATGTTCCATGACGTTGCTGGCCCCGCTCACTGAAGTGGCTCCGTAGTTACCGTGCTTGGCTACCCGGTAGCCGGCTCCGGCCACTACAAAGCAGGCACAAGTAGAAATGTTAAAGGTATTTTTTCCGTCTCCTCCAGTTCCTACGATGTCAATCGGATGAAATTCATGAAGGTCGATAGGTACACAGGCCTCCAGCAAGGCATCCCGGAAGCCAATCAGTTCGTCTACCGTGACGCCCCGCATCTGAAAAGCAGCCAGCAAGGCTGCAGTTTGGGCCTCGTTCATTTCACCACCGGTCATTTTGTGCATCAGCGAGCAGGCCTCTTCACGGGTCAGCTCTTCGTGGTGGAAGATTCGTTTCAGTATTTGTTTCATATTGTATGTCAAAGTTTTATCAGTTATCAAATGGGGTTCTTTTAGAGGCTTATCGGTGCTGTATCCAGTTGGCCAGCATTTGTTTGCCGTCGGGGGTCAGCACGGATTCTGGATGGAACTGCACGCCGCGTACGTCGAGGGTTTTGTGACGGAGCGCCATGATATAGCCTTCTTTGCTGACGGCAGTGACTTCCAGACAGTCCGGAAGCCCTTTCTGGTCCACTACCCAGGAGTGGTATCTTCCGACCTGAATTTGTGAGGGAAGTCCTTCAAACAGATAGTCCGGTGTGGTCAGGGTAATGGTACTCTGGATGCCGTGGAACACCTCATCCAGGTTGGTAAGGTTACCTCCGTACACTTCGCCAATGGCCTGTTCACCCAGGCAAACGCCGAGAATCGGTTTCTTTCCGGCATACGTACGGATGACATCCAGCAGGAGTCCGGCTTCTTCCGGAATGCCGGGTCCGGGAGAGAGAAGAATCTTGTCGAATGCTTCCAGTTCTTCCAGTTGGAACTGGTCGTTGCGTTTTACGGTGACTTCTGCTCCCAGCTCTTTCAGCAGGTGACTCAGGTTGTATACAAATGAGTCATAGTTATCGATGATGACAATTTTCATGGTGTGTTATCTTTTTTCAGCCAGGAGAATGGCTTTCTTCAGGGCTCCCAGCTTGTTGTTTACTTCTTGCAGTTCATTGTTCTCGTTACTCTTGGCTACGATGCCGCCTCCAGCCTGGAACCAGAGTTCGTTGTTGCGGCTTACAAAGGTGCGGATGGTGATGGTCTGGTTCAAATCGCCGTTGAATCCGATGAACCCGATGCAGCCTCCGTAAGCGCCTCGGTTGTGCGGCTCGATTTCACTGATCAGCTGCATGGCCTTCACCTTCGGAGCTCCACTCAGGGTACCGGCCGGGAACGTATCAATGAACGTCTTGATGGGGTCGGCTCCTTCATCCAAGGTACCGCTGACCCGGCTTACCAGATGGATGACGTGGCTGTAGTATTGCGGCTGCTTGTAGAATTCCACGTGCGTATGGTGGCAGTTCCGGCTCAAATCGTTGCGGGCCAGGTCGACCAGCATCATGTGTTCTGCATTTTCCTTCGGGTCGGCCAGTAAGGCTTGGGTCAGGGCCTCATCTGTCTTTTTGTCTCCACTTCTGCGGGTAGTACCGGCAATGGGATCGATGGTTGCTTTTCGGTCTTCAATCTTGCAGTGTGTTTCGGGAGAAGAACCGAAGATACGGAATCCTCCGAAATCAAAATAGAACAAGTAAGGAGAAGGATTGATGCTTCTCAAGGCCCGGTAGAGGGTGAAATCATCTCCCTCATAGCGCTGGATGAAGCGGCGGGAAAGTACAATCTGGAACACATCGCCTCTTTTGCAGTGGGCAATGCCCTTGCGGATGTTGGCTTTGTGTTCTTCATCGGTCAGGGTACTGGTTGTTTCACCTACCGCCCGGAAGTCGTAGGTCGTATAGTTTCGGTTGTGGACTGCCTTTTCAATTTCATCGATGTGGCTCGGTTCGTCATTTGCCTGCAATTCCACCAATACCATTTCGCTTTGGAAATCATTGAATACAATCAGGTATTTGTAGAGGATGTAGAGAATGTCCGGTGCATCGTTTTTCGGGTCGCTACTGTCTTTTACTGGAATTTGCTCAAAATAGCGGACGGCATTGAACGTGGTGTAACCGTATACACCTGCGTAGCGGGCATATTCTCCTTTCACCTCGAAGTGCTTTAGGAAATCCTTGAATGCATCTTCTACTTGGAAGTCGGGTGTCAGCGGACGTTCCTCGCGGCTTTTATCCGGAAAAGCAGTGGTGACGATTCCGTGGTTTACAGAGAAACTGGCGATGGGGTTCAGTCCGATAAAGGAGCGGTTGTTTTCTACTCCGTGATAATCTGAACTTTCCAGCAAGATGCTCTGCGGGAACAAGTCGCGTACTTTCAGGTACGTGCTTACCGGGGTCAGCAAATCACCGGGGAGTGTTTTATAGCTGGTTGTATAAGCAAAAGTTTTCATTGTTTTCTCGTTTAAAATTGTTCAGGGTGGTTTTTGTATCTCAAATAAGTTTCGATGTCTTTGTCTCCTCTTCCCGATACGGTCAGGACTACGATGTCAGACGGCTGGAATTTGACTTTTTCCAAGGCTCCCAGGGCATGAGCCGATTCCAATGCCGGAATGATGCCTTCCAACCGGGTCAGTTCGAAAGCGGCACGCAAGGCTTCATCGTCGTTGATGGCCAGTACGGTAGCCCGTTTCTGTGCGGCCAGATTGGCATGCATGGGGCCGATGCCCGGATAATCCAGTCCGGCGGATACGGAGTAGGGTTCCAGAATCTGTCCGTCTTCATTCTGCATCACCAGAGTCTTGGAACCGTGGATGATTCCCAAGCGTCCCAACTGGATGGTCGCGGCCGAGAATCCGCTGTGGATACCCTTTCCTCCGGCTTCTGCCAGAATGATTTTCACCCGGTCATCGTCCAGATAATGGTAGATGGTGCCGGCGGCATTGCTTCCGCCCCCTACACAGGCCATCAGGTAATCTGGATAGTCACGTCCTTCGTGTTCCATCAGCTGTTTCTTGATTTCTTCACTGATGACCGATTGCAGACGGGCTACCATGTCCGGATAAGGGTGAGGGCCTACCGTAGAACCAATCACGTAATACGTGTCTTCCGGGTGGCAGCACCAGTCGCGTATGGCTTCGTTGGTGGCGTCCTTCAGGGTCATGTTGCCGGAGGTGACGGCTTCCACTCTGGCTCCCAGCATTTGCATGCGTTCCACATTCACCCGCTGGCGTTCCACATCGGTCTTTCCCATGTAGACCACACATTCCATTCCCATCAGGGCACATACTGTGGCTGTGGCCACACCGTGCTGTCCGGCTCCTGTCTCAGCGATGATGCGTTTCTTGCCCATTCTCCGGGCCAAAAGCACCTGGCCGATGGCATTGTTGATTTTATGGGCTCCCGTGTGGTTCAGGTCTTCCCGTTTCAGGTAGATCTTGCATCCGTATTTTTCCGACAACCGTTTGGCGAGGTAAAGAGGAGAGGGGCGTCCTACGTAGTCTTTGAGCAAGGCTTGATATTCTTTCTGGAAACTTTCGTCTGCCAGTACCTTGAGGTAGGCGTTTTGTAATTCTTCCACACAGCGATGGAGAATCTCCGGGATGTAGGCTCCACCAAAATCTCCATAAAATCCTTCTTGATTGACTTGATAAGTTTTCATGAGTGTATTTGTATTTTAGGGGTAAAAAACAAAAAAGGCTGTCGTAAGTTTACGACAGCCTTTCTGTAATATTATATCTTTTTGAGGTATATACGCACGACTGAGTTCCCTTACGACTTGTGAAGTTGTAAGCGGCGCCACCAGAAGAATGTATTTACCATTGAATGTCTCATAATGTTATTTTTCTTGTTTTTTTATTGTTTCGTTCGCAAAGGTAACGATTCATTTGAAATTTCCAAACAAAAGAGCGTGGTTTTTTTTCTTTTTCCTATCTTTGCCCGAAATTTTAAAATCGCTTATATAATAAGGTCATGGAGGAATTCAGACTGGACGGCTTGACCGTCAAAGAACATCTGCTGATACTGGCAGCGGATGGGAACCGCAAGTTTACGGAAGGGCTTCACCCCGGTGTGGAACATGTGTTGGGCATTCGTTTGCCGGCGTTGCGGAAACTGGCTGCAAGGATTGCCAAGGGTGACTGGGAAAATTACCTTGAAACAGTCGACGGGTATTACATGGAAGAACGCATGTTGCAGGGAATGGTGTTGGGCTGCATCCAGCCCGATGAAGATGTGGAAGTGTATCTGCACCGTGTCACCTGCTTTGTGTGGAACATCAACAGCTGGTCGGTGTGCGATACGTTTAAGTTTGGAGGCGGGAAGGCGTTTATTCGCCGTCATTCAGCCCGTCTTTGGGAATACCTGAAGGAATGGATGAAAGCCTCGGGTGAGTATGAAGTCCGTTTCGGTGTAGTGATGGGTATGAGTTATTTTCTGGATACGGATCATGTGGATGAATTGCTTTCCTTACTCGATGGTATCCGTCACGAAGGATATTACGTACGTATGGCTGTGGCATGGGCTCTTTCGGTTTGTCTGGTAAAATTCCCTGAAAAGACTTTGGATTTTCTCCAAAACTGTCACTTGGATGATTTTACCTTCCGCAAGACCCTTCAGAAAATCGGCGAATCTTATCGCGTAAGTGAAGAGATGAAAAAGGCTGTCAAGGCATTGAAGCGTTGACAGCCTTTGCTGTTTTGGTTTTTATTTCATTCTAAATTTTACGGCTGCCCAGTTGTGTTTTTCGCGGTGGTGTACGTATTCCATACTTAGACTTTCCGCTTTTTCACGCAATACCGGAATGTCTTCTGTGTAGAATCCGCTGATATACAGTTCGGAGCCTTTTTTCATGCAAGCTGCATAAGCCGGCATATCCTGTAACAGGATGTTGCGGTTGATGTTGGCGATGATGACATCAAACGGTTCATGTCCTTCCAGCAGGGAAGCGTCGCCCAGCGCTACGGTGATGTTGGAGATACCGTTCAGAGCAATGTTGTCGCGCGAATTATTCACGCACCAGTCGTCAATATCGATGGCAGTCACTTTTTCAGCTCCTCTCATGCTGGCCAGAATAGCCAGAATGGATGTGCCGCATCCCATATCAAGTACGGATTTTCCTTTCAGGTCGGCTTCCAGCAGTTCTCCCAAGATGGAGCTGGTGGTTTCATGGTGTCCTGTACCGAATGCCATCTGCGGATTAATCACGATGTCGTATTCAGCCTTCGGGTAGTCTTTGTGGAAGGTACTGTGAATTACACAGCGGTTGTCGATGACGATGGGCTGGAAGAAATTCTTTTCCCATTCTTCGTTCCAGTTTTTGTCTTCCGGTTCCGCGATGGAGTAGGTAATGGCTGTATCAGGTATCGGGAAATTCTCCACTACCTGCTTGAGGGCTGCTTCATCAAACTGGCTTTGCTGGATATAGGCCTTCATGCCGTTTTCACATTCCACGAAACTTTCGAAACCGATATCGGCGGTCAGTCCCGATAATACATCTGTGATGGTCTCGTTGCACGGCTGTGCGGTAAAGGTCACTTCAAAATATTTCATACGTTTGTGCGGTTTAAAATAGAATCTCAGACAAATGTACATAAAATCCTTGACATTATGGGTTCGTCGTACGCGAAAAACAATCCCTATATGTAGGGATATTCTGTCGTTTGCTAATAGGTAAAATAGCCATTTTTGGTGATTTTCCATGAAACAGGCATGTCGTATTTTTGCAAAGAAAATTTTTACTTGTGTAAAAAACCTTAACCAAACTATTTTATGGATAAAAATCACAACGTAGGGCTCCTGTTGGCCCTATCTTTCCTTTTGCATATAAGCTACTTATATGCAGGCACTTCTTATGAGGCTTATGAAGCTGCTCCACAAATCGTGGTAAGAGGTGTGGTTACGGATGTCGGTGGAGAGCCGTTAATTGGAGCTACTGTACAAAATGTACGAAAGAAAAGCGGTGTTGTCACAGACTTGAACGGTCAGTTTGAAATTCGTACTTCTGTGGGTGAAAAATGGACCGTCAGTTATATTGGGATGAAACCGTATGAGTTTGTTGTCAAGTCTGAAAAGAAATTGCGCATCGTGTTGGAATCCGATGTGCAAGCCTTGGCTGAGGTGGTCGTGACGGGATATAGTAAGGTGAATTCCCGACTGTTTGTAGGGGCTGTCACCAAAGTCTCTACCCAAGACTTCCTTTCGGCACCCCAGGCCGATTTCAGTCGCCTGTTGGAAGGAAAAGCGCCGGGGTTGAATATCTCTTCTGTTTCCAGCACTTTCGGGGCGGCTCCGAAAGTTAACATCCGGGGCGGCAGTTCCATTCACGGAAATGTGCAGCCTTTGTGGGTGGTGGATGGAGCTGTTGTGGAGGATATGGTGGCATTGAACGAGGAACAGCTGGCCTCCGGTGATGCCATTACGCTAGTCAGTTCTACACTGGCCGGATTGAATCCGGCAGATATTGAAAGTATTGAAGTGTTGAAAGACGCTTCGGCCACTTCCTTATATGGGGCCAGGGGGATGAACGGAGTCATCGTCGTGGAATCCAAGGCCGGCAAACGCGGGAAAGGACTCGATGTGACGTATAATTTGACTACTTCTTTGCGGCTCAGGCCATCTTATACACAATTTGACATGATGAACAGTGCCGAAACGATGCAAGTTTATCATGAGATGGAGAACAAAGGCTATTTTACGATGAATCGTGCCCTTTATGGGCGAAGGGGAGGGGTGTATTCCCAAATGTATCAGCTTATCGATACCTTTCAGCAAGGCGGATTCGGTTTACCCAATACGTTGGAAGCCAGAAGGGCGTTTTTACATAAGGCATCCACGTATAATACCGATTGGTTCAAGCACATCTATACCCAGTCGCTGACACAAAATCATTCTTTGTCCTTAAGTTATGGGGGAGAGAAATCGGCTACTTATGCCTCCGTGAGTTTTTACAATGATCCGGGTGAAACGGTAGCCGAGAAGGTGAAGCGTTTTACGGGTTTCTTGAATTCGAGTTTCTTCCTGTCTCCCCGTCTGAAGGTATCTGCCAATCTCCAAGCCAACTTCCGTGAACAGCGTGCCCCGGGAACGTTTCCACGTATCCGGAATCTGGAGGCAGGAGCTTATAAGCGTGATTTTGACATCAACCCGTTCAATTATGCGTTGAATACGTCCCGTACGTTGCGTCCTTACGATGAGGCCGGGAATTATGAATATTACCGGAACGATTGGGCTCCATTTAATATTCTTCAAGAGTATCAGGAAAATTACATGCGTATCCGCGTGTCCGATTTTCGTTTCTCATTAAGTGGGGAATGGGAACCTGTCAAGAAACTGCGTCTGTCGCTTTTGCTGAATACCCGTATGGCGGTGACGGGGATGGCGCATTTTCTGGGAGAGAACTCCAATGTGCTGTGGGCGTACCGGGCCGACCGGAGCTTGTTGGAAAGACAGCACAATATTTACCTTTACCGTCCGGAGAAGGGGGAGCCGCAGGTGATTCTACCCATGGGTGGGGTTTACCAGAAATCGTCACAGACGATGAACAGTTATCTGGGACGTGCCTCACTGGATTATGTTCACGAATGGGGTGGTCATCGGATGAAATGGTTTTCTTTTGCTGAGGTGAAGATAAACGATTTGTCGTCTGACTCTTTCAAGGGATACGGTATCGGTTTTAACCGAGCCAACAGTGTCATGACCTCGCCGCTGGTGTTTGAAAAGACATTGAATGAAGGAGAGGACTATTTTGCCTTGCACGACCACCATGAGCGTGACGTCGTTTTTTCCAGCTCTTTGACCTATGACTACCGGAACCGGTATATTCTGAATCTGGTAGGTAATTACGAAGGTTCCAATGCGGCAGGAATCGGTCGTCGGGTAAGATGGTTGCCCACCTGGAACGTGGGGGTGAAATGGAATGTGGATGTGGAGTCGTTTTTTGCACCTTTCCGTCATTTTTGGAACCAGTTTTCCCTGCGCATGAGTTATGGGCTGGTGGCCAAGATGAACAGTGAGGCCATCAATTCCTTGCCGGTATACGACAGTCGTCTGACCTTCCGCAAGGATATTTCCGACAGAGAATATGCCATTTACATCCAGCACCTGGAAAACCGTGACCTCACTTGGGAAAAAATGTATGAGTTCAATGTGGGAACCGACCTGTCTTTCTGGAATGACCGAATCAGCTGTTCGTTGGATGTGTATTCGCGGCGTTCGTTCGATTTGATTGACTGGGTACAGACTTCCGGTATCGGAGGGGAGTACAAAAAATGGATGAACTTTGGGGATATGAAGACCGTGGGCCTTGATTTTCTGCTGAATACGCAGCAAATCCGGCAGAAAGATTTCAGTTGGAATACAGTCTGGGGCTTCTCATTCTATCACCAGGAGATAACCCGTTTGCTGAACCAACCTACCACTTTCGACATGGTGGCAGGCAACGGGCGGGGGAATATTGAAGGATTTCCCCGGGGAGGGTTGTATTCTTTCGACTTCCGGGGGCTGACGGATAGAGGATTGCCCCAGTTTTATTTTGGCAATCTGCCATTGTCATCCAACGGCTATTCGCAGATTGCGGGGGCCAACTTCTATGACGCGACTTATAACCGGTCTTATCTGCTGTATGAGGGTCCTTCCGAGCCGTTTATCACTACTAGCTTGGAAAACACTTTCCGTTACAAAGGTTGGAGTCTCTCCGTGTTTCTGACTTCCCGGATGGGTAATAAAGTGCGGATCAGTCCGAGGTTTGACCCGGAATACAACGACCTGAATGTGTTCACTACCCGTTATCGCGACCGCTGGCTGGTGAAGGGAGATGAACAGACCAAGCACATTCCCGTCATTCCAGGATATGACATTTACAGTTTGATGGGAAAAAAGAATGTGGAGCGGGCTTACAACACCTATAACTATTCGCAGGTGAATGTGGCCGACGGAAGTTTCGTGCGCTTGAAGAGTCTTTCGCTAGGCTATACTTTCCCTCGCTCGGTTTGTGAGAAAATGAAGATGAAAGGTCTCAGTCTGTATGCCCAGGTGACCAATCCTTTTTTGATTTATGCGGATAAGAAACTGCAGGGAAGAGACCCGGAGTTCATCAATTCCGGAGGGGTTTCTTCTCCCACCCCCAGAACGTACAGTATGTCGGTACAGTTAAGTTTTTAATGAATAGAAAATATGAGAAAAATAAATAGATATGTTTCCTCCCTTTTGGGAGCGGTTTGCCTCGTGCTGTCTGCATGCAATGATTTTCTGGAACAGTATCCCGATTCGAATACCCATACGGAAGTCGACTTCAAAGAGAAGATTGCCCAGCTGCTGACGGCTGCTTATCCGGAAGCCAGTTATTTCCGTTTCCTGGAGTTGCGGACGGACAATGTAGACGACCGGAGTGCGAAATTGCCGGCTTCACGGTTGAACGAGGCCATGTTTTATTGGAACGATTACCACGAGGAAGATTTGGATTCTCCCAAGCTGTATTGGCTGGATTGTTACCGGGGAATCGCTCAGGCCAATCAGGCGCTGGAATTGCTGGCCGCTTTTCCGGATAAGGAAGACCCGCAGTTGCAGGCCCTTTATGCCGAGGCGTTTCTGGTTCGTGCTTACCTGCATTTCATGGTGGCCAATATCTGGGCGCCGCCTTTTGCCGATGAGGAAACCAACAAAGGGTTGCCTGGCATCCCTTATGTGGAGAAATCCGAAAAAAATGCGTGGGTGTCTTATCCGCAAGAGAACTTGCAGGACACTTACCGGAAGATTGAAAGAGACCTTTCCTATGGGCTGGCTTGGGTGAAGGACGAGTATTATCAGAAGAAAAAATACCACTTTCATAAAAAGGCGGCTTATGCGCTGGCCGTCCGTTTTTTTGCCTATACGGGTCAGTGGCAAAAGGTGATTGATTATGCTACTTACGTATTGGGTTCGGACGTGAAGAAAGCCATTTTGCCTTATCAGGAATATAAGGAGAAATCCGTGGAGGAGATGGTGGAAGGTTATGCCTCGGAGGATAACCCAAGTAACCTGCTGATTACTACGGTGGAGAGCCTTTGGGAAGAAAACTACAAGACCGACCGTTACGGACTGGGAAGTGTATCGTATGAAGAGGTTTTCCAGCGTTTTTCGTCTAAAAGTATCCGGCAGATAGAAGGTTATTTCAAAGCGGTGCACAGACTCGACCGGACCCGTGCCTACTGGCCGAAGTTTACCCATTTTCAGTCGGCTGACGGATTGCTGAACGAACGTCGCGGACAGTACACACAGAATGTCTTGCTGACCACCGAAGAAGTTTTTCTGCATCGTATCGAGGCTTATGCCATGACGGGCCGTGCTGATTTGGCCAAAGATGACTTGATTACGTTCATCAACCAGAAGCATATTGCGGATGGTATCGGGAGTGAGTTGTCGGGTACTGAAATCGAGAATGTGAAACCTGCCGACCGGGAACGGATACAGCCTTTTTATCGTCCGCTTACGCAAGAACAGGCCGCTATTCTGTACTATGTCAGTGAGGTGGCCCGGCAGCAGTTCATTCACGAAGGACTCCGCTGGTTCGATTTACGCCGTTTCAATATCAGTGTAGACCGCAACCGGGTGGGAGAGGCCAAGAAGGCACGTTATGTGTTGCAGCCGGAGGATTCCCGCAAAACGCTCTCTTTGCCCGAGGGGGTAACTCTTATTAATCCGTAAACTTATAATGATATGCGAAAACAGATTTATTTATTGCTCTTGATAGGGGGCGGTTGCCTGGGAGGTGGATGTCAGAAGGTAGAGATGCCCGTTCAGTATCCTTTTGCTTCGGAGCCTGGACCACAAACCGAATTGGACCAATGGCTGTCGGAAGAATTTACTCGCCCCTATAATATAGAGGTAGGGTACACCCGGACGCCTTACAGAGAAACAGACTGGCCTGACAACCTGCCGCCCAATCGGGAGAAAATTCGTCCGTTGCTGGAGGCCTTGAAGGCTTTGTGGATAGTACCTTTTGAACAGGCCGGTGGTACGCCGTTCATGAAGGAATATGTTCCCCGGCAAATCCTTCTGTGGGGAGATGTCAATTTGAATTCCTTGCAGATAGGTGAAATTAATACCTCTTTGGGGGAAGCTGTTCTTCCGGTGTTTGGGGTCGATTGTTTTTCTACAGCAACGGCAGAAAACCTTTTCCCGTATGTGCGGATGGCGACTTTTGCTTTTGCCAAACGGCTGGTACAAGGACGACCTTCCTTACTCGACAAGTTTGCGGCACTCAATCCATCGTCTTTTTATTATGACTGGTCGAAAAGTGCGGATGTATCCAAAGGGGAGTATTCGTTTCATGGTACGCCTTACAGTTGGAAGAAAGGTTTCTTCAGCAATGGAGCAATGGAATCATCCCTTTGTGATTTTGCCGAGACACTGAGTATGCTGGTATGTTTGTCTGTCAGTGAAATCAATGAGTGTTTAAATACGGCACAAGAATTGGGGGGTGAAGGGGCCAAGGCGACATTGCAGCGTAAAATGGCTTTTGTCGATGAGTTTTTATGGGAGAACTTTAAGATTCGCAGGGAAGCGCAGCTGAGCCGGGTCATTTCAGCTTCTCTCAAACATTATAAACAACCACATGATGCTCCGGCATCGTGACAAAAAACAATGTGATGAAAAAATTGATTTTTTATATAATGATGGCTTGCGGATTAGGTATGGGGTGCAGCAAGCAGGAATCCATTCCGGTGCGCAATATTGAGGACTTGTCGGCGGCAAAGGATTTCCGGGAACGCTTGTGCCAAGCGGAAAATGGATGGCTGGTGCGTTATTTCCCGCAAGTAGATAATTATTTGAATACGAATATCACCGAAAATATAAAGACGAACTACAACTCGTTGTATCCTGAAATCTTATCCCGCCGTCTGGGCGTGGGAGGCTATAATCTGTTTGTAAAGTTCCAACCCGACGGCACCTTGAAGATGCTGACGGATATTGCTTACCGGCAGTCGGACGCTGACCAAACGGAAATGGAGCGGAAAACCTATTATGTGCCGGAATTCAATCTGGAGGTGACGGAGGCAAACTATGAGATAAAGGTGGCGGAGGGATTGAACCTGATTTTGACGACGCCTACCATGCTCGACCAGCTAAAAGGATTTGAAGTCAATGTGGAAAACCGCTTCTCTCCGGTACGTGTGGAGGAAGACAAGATTGTGCTGCGTACGGCGAACTATCTGGGCGAAGATTCCGAATGGATTGAACTGACTCCTCTTGATTTCCCGATGGAGGAATGGAAGGAACGGATGCAACGGCGGATTGACCGGAAAGAACGGTTCCGGAAACGCTCTTTTGCCACAGGCAACCAGAAATCGCGGCGTCCTTGTGTCTTGCAGATTCTGCTGACGGCGACTGGAGAAGTGGTGTATCAGAGCACCATGGATTTTGGTTATACGCTGATGGACGACCGTATGACTTATCATTATGGACATACGCGGAAGAATGGAGAACGGGTGGCCCGTTACGACCGTTTGCAGTATGAGCTGTTCTATAAGAACGAGCAGCCGGAAAAGACGGTGGAAGGCTACGATGGCAGCACGTATTACACGGCGTTGGGGTCGGGATATATGGCTACTGAAGAGGGAGTCTTTTTCCTGCCCGGACTGAAGTTCAACGAGGAGGTCGTGTTTCAGGAGTTTGTAGAGAAAGGAAGTCGGGAATGGGAAGGAGTGGCAGGGCCTTATACCGCCCGAATAAAATTTAATTGAATGGATAAATGAAGAAACGTATGAAATATTATGTATGGGTAGGAATGGCCGTGCTGCTGGTCGGTTGTCAGAAAGAAACGGCGGAGATGCCGCCCGAGGATTATAGTAAGTTTATCTCCTTGAAGGAAGCCGACAAGCTGCCGTTGGAGCTGGGAGTACCTTTCAACTGTTTCCCGAAGCATCCGGGCGACTGGGGTGTTACTCCGTCGGACGAATTTCAGATGGAGGATAAGAATACTTATTCAATAGAGTTGAATTTCTATGCGCGGGCAGACATTCACAACCGGCAGGACCCGACCAATCTGACGGCTATGGTGATTCAGTACTTGGACACCGATAACCGGTTGGTGGTCGACACCTTGTACGACGGGAAGAACTGCATTACTTCCAAGGTACGTAACGGAGTATTGTCTTTTTCCGGCAAGCAGGCGGACCGGAAATACACGATTGAAAAGAAGAGTGGCGACCTCTTCTATTTTGCCGTGTTCCTCAGTCCGTATGGGAGGGTGGATGTCTCTTCGGAATTCTATGTCAATGGAGATGCCGACGATACGTTCTACGGCATGCAGTACGAGTATAGCCGGAACGCGGAATCCTTCCATATCACCGATTATGGGGTGGACTACCTGATTTATTCAAAAGCCATGTATTTACCTTAACTTAAATAATTTATCAAATGAAAAAAATCACCTTATGGATTTGTATGGGGAGTGTAATCTGTCTGCTCTCCGGTTGTGCGAAAAAAGAACTGGAAAGAATGACCGATTCAACCGAAGAGAAGAAGGAGGAGCTCCTGATGGAATATAAGTTTACTCAAAACGGAATTTCTACGGTAGACATTGGGGAGTCGAAGGAGATGATTCTGGCTTTCCGTCATTTCAACAATGCCATCAACAGCAAGACACAGAGTAATTTCTCCAAACAGTTGGAAAGTTATCGGAATGTCATTGCGGGTGCCTTGTCTCCGACAGATGAAGCGCTCAAAAAGCCGGTGGCCGACCGTATTTCCGGACTGGCAGACCAGCTGTATGCACTGGTGAGCAGTGAGGCTGTCAGTCGAAAAGCGCAGCCAGGCGTGCCGGGTACGGTGGCCGTATCGAATGAAGAATCCCGAATGCTCGACGAAAAAGGGGTGGAATTAGGGCAGGTCATCCAGAAAGCCCTGATGGGTGCTTTGACACTGGACAAGGTCAATTATTTTCTGGAAAAGGCTCTGAAAGCAGACAATGCATTGCCGGTGGCTGGTAAGAACTATACGGAAATGGCGCATTGCTGGGACATTGCCTATGGTTATTTGGGTACGTTGGACGTAGACCCGAATCGGCTGGCTCCTTTGTTCCTGGCCAACTATATTGAAAAGGAAGCAGTGGGCATGCAGGGACTGAGCGGCATCAATACGTCGGTCTATCAGGCTTTTTACAAGGGACGGAAGGCCATTGGGGACCACAATCTGGAGGAAGTGCGGAAGCAGGTGGCTTTTATTCGCGGGCAGATGCTCAAGTTGTTTTCCTTGCGTACGGTATATTATTTGCGGGAAAGCCAGACATTTCTGGAACGGACGGTCTCGGTGCCGAGCGAAGGTTATTTCCATTCCATGGGAGAGGCACTTGGGTTTATCCTGGCCCTTCCGTTTGTGAAGGATGAGGCTGGAAAATCCCGGATTACGTGGGAACAGGCGGTCGCCCTGTATGACGGACTGACGCAAGGTGAGACCGGCGTGTGGGAGAAAGGCCGTCTCACCGGGGTGCAGGAGGGTTCCATCAGCGCAACCATCGAAAAGGTACATCAGTATTTTCACTAAAAAATGTATTGATCTGACATGAAGAATTATGTATTGATTTTCCTTTTCTTGCTGTGTGGCATGGTGGGGTTTACCTCGTGTGTGTACACCCCCATTAAGGGATACAATGGAAACTCCAAGATTGATCCGCAATATCTGGATTTTTGGTATCGGCAACAGATATTACCCGCCTATGCCGGTTATTTGTCCCAGGTGAAGCGTTTGGATGAAATGGCTGGAGAACTGGAGAAATATCCTGAAAAATTGGTGGAGCTGAAGCGGCAGTATGAGGCCGCTTTCCTGTCCTTGCAAGACCTCATTATTTTCAATCAGCCTTATTTCGTGGGAGAGCTTTATGGCTTGTATGCGGTATCGGCCCGTTTCCCGGTGAATAAAACACAATTGGAGGATGCGGTGTGGAATCGGTATTCAGCAGAGGACTTATCGGAACGGTTGGACCGTGGGGTGTTGTCACCCAATGCCTTGGGCTATGCGGCACTGGATTATTTGCTGTATTCGGACCGTGTGGATTTGACGGGAGAGACGGGGAGAGAGTATCTGTCTTTCTTCCCGGTATTGACCCGGTTGTTGGTGAAGCAGGCTGAGGCGGTGTATACGTCTTATGAGAAAGGTGGCGATAATTTTGTGCGCAACGATGATTTCTCTGTGGGCGGCAGCCTGAACGTGGTGCTCAACCTGCTGATGAGTAACTTTGAAGCCCACATCCGGACGGCCAAGGTCGGCATTCCGGTGGGTATTTATGGAGTCTCAGTCCATCAGCCGGAGCCGATGACGGTAGAAGCTTATTACCATGGAGAGGGACTTTCCACTCGCCTGTTGGTTCGGTCTGTTCAGGCTTTCCAGCGTTTCTACGACGGTTATCCTTACGGAGCTTCGTCGGCCAAGAACGGAGCGCTTTCTTTTGCTACGATGTTGGGAGAGTACCTTCCTCCCTCTAAGAGAACGGAGATTCTGCAAAAAATGGAACAGGTGTTCACGGCACTGCATGCCGAGCTGGATGATGAGACTGCCGATCTGGCCCGGTTGGCTGAAACTCCGGAAGGAACGGAGAAGTTGAAGCGGGTGTATGCGGAATTGCAAAAAGTGGTCGGAATCTTGAAAACGGAAGTAGTGTCGGCGTTGGGGCTTACGGTAACGTACAGCGACGGCGAAGAGGGCGATTAAAAACGGAGGAAAGATGAGAAAGATTTTATTGTGTATCATTTTATGTGGTGGAAGCATCGGATGGGCAGTGCCGGGATTCTCTCAGTCGCTGCTGCATCTTTACGGCGACATCCAATGGGAAGAAAGGCAAGTGAAAGGACCTGTTTGTCTGGAAATCTTCGGACTGGCGGGTAATCAGTCGGTACAGGTGCAGACCAATGAAAAAGGAACCGGGTATGCACTTACCGTGAAGCGTCCCGACTACACCTTCCTTTCGTTGATGTTCCGTCGCTGCGGACAGCCCGACAAGGTGGCCTATGTCAATGTACAGCTGACGGAGAGCGATTCCGTGCGGTGCGACTTGTCTTTCCGCCCGCAGGAATATATGCTGGGTGAGGTGCAGGTGAAAGGCAGTTCTTCCCGCAAGGAACAGGGGCAGCGTTTTATGCGGGATGTGGAGGAGGCCATGATTTTTGCCGGCAAGAAAAGCAACGTGACTTTGACGGAAAATATGCTGTTCAACAAGGCGGCCAATAATACCCGTCAGTTGTTTCGGAACGTGCCTGGCATCACGATTCAGGAAGGAAGTGAGGGCGGTCTGCAACTGAACATTGGTACCCGGGGACTGAACCCCAACCGTTCTTCCAATTTCAACATGCGGCAGAACGGCTACGACATCAGTGCCGACCCGTTGGGTTATCCCGAAAGTTATTACACCCCCAATGCCAACGACATCAAGGAGGTGCAGGTGTTCCGTGGGGCTTCGGCCTTGCAGTACGGCTCACAATTTGGGGGGATGGTGAACTTCAAGCTATCGGAGCCCTCGGCCGACAAGAAAGTGGAGGTACGGCAGCACGTGTCGTATGGTAGTTACGGCTTCTTGAGTTCCTATACCCGCCTGTCGGGTACACTGGGCAAATTTGCTTACTACCTGTCGGGAACAGTCAAGAAGGGAAACGGCTGTCGTCCTAATGCCGATTTCAAAGGATACAGCGTGTTAGGTCAGTTTTTCTACCGGCCCAGTACGTATGAACTCTACAAGCTGGATGTGCTGAAATACCATTATTTGGAACATCAGCCCGGCGGACTGACCGACAAGATGTTTGCAGAGAATCCCTACCAGAGTAACCGGGAACGCAACTGGTTCATGGTGGACTGGAACATTCTGTCGTTCAAGTACCGGAAGACCTTTGAGGAGAGTGGGGATGAAGTGAATTTCCATGCGGTCGGTTTGTATGCCCGCCGCTTTACGGTGGGATACCACACTAAGCGGGTGGGGTCGCCCGACCCTCAGAATGTGGAGCGGGACCTGCAGCGCGGCATCTTTGTCAACTGGAGCATGGAGGCCCGCTACTTGAAGCGATTCCGTCTTCCACGGTCGGAGGTGAAATCTTCGTGGGTGGTCGGCATGAAATACTATCAGGGGCGGAATACGGGGGAACAGGCTCCGGGCAGCCGGGGAAAAGACCCCGATTTCACGCCGGTGGAGCGGACCACGGATTTGTCGGACATGAACGGCAGGGTCGGCCTGCATTCTTTCTACCGCTATCCCAATTTGAACCTGGCCTGCTTCAGTGAGGCTTCCCTCCGTCTGGGAGAGAAGTGGACCGTGGTGCCGGGCTTGCGTTTCGAGATTATCCGTACCGGGATTTTGGGTGAGTTGTCACACTACCGCGTGGCGTACACCGACGGAACTCCCCAGCTACAGAACGATGTGCTGAAAGACCGGGTGCATAAGAACCGGACCATCCTCTTGGCCGGAATTGCGGCTTCGTGCAAGTTGCCCCGTGCCGAGTTCTATGCCAATGTCACCCGGAATTACCGGGCCATTACGTTTAATGACATGCGTACCGTATCGCCCGGACTGGCTGTCAATCCCGACTTGAAGGATGAGTCGGGCTATTCCAGTGATGTGGGAGTCCGTTCCCGCGGGAAGAGTTTGCTCAGTTATGATGTCAGTGCTTTTTTCCTCTACTACGGTAACCGCATCGGAGAATACTATCGGGAGAATCCGGAGATGAAGGGCACCTACCACCGTTACCGCGACAATGTGGGGAACGGTATCAGTTATGGGGTGGAAAGTACCTGTTCTGTCGATTTGTCTTCCTTAGCCCGGGTGATTCACGAAGACTTGAAGCCGGAAGTCTATGCCAGTGTGGCTGTGACCGGCTCCCGTTACCTGGGGCAGTCCCGGAAGCAGATAGAGTTTGTGCCGTTGTATAACCTGAAAGGAGGACTCAATGTGAATTTCCGGCGCTTCTCGGCAGCCGTGCAGGTGAGCGGTACCTCTTTCCAGTACACCGACGCTTCCAATGAACCGATGGACCCCAACGACGGAGTGTACGGTATCTATGGAGCCATTCCCGGTTTCTGTGTGGTAGATGCAAGTGTCAGCTACCAAGCCACCCGTTATGCGGGGATGGTACTCTCTTTGCAGAACATCGGGAACGAGATTTATATGACCCGCAGGGCTACAGGCTATCCGGGGCCGGGCATCATTCCCTCGGCTCCGTTCAACATGATGCTGACCCTGGAATTACATTTATAAAATCAACGCAGAAAATGAATTGGATGGAATTATTTAAAGAAGCAGTCTGGTTGCCAGTGGCGTATTTGTTCGACCCGGCACGGAGAGTCTTTATCGGTTATCTTCTGATGTCCGGACTGATAGGGCTTTGCCTTTTTTATTTTGTACATGGAAAATCGTTGGCGGAAAGCTGGAGGGAATTGTTTGCCAGACGTAACTGGTGGAGCGGTTCAGCCCGTACGGACTACGGTCTGTTCTTCATTGGTTTGTGCTTCAAGGCGGTATGCATCGTACCTTACCTGTCGGTGGGATCCATGCTGGCCTACGCGATGTCCATGCAGCTGACCGATTGGCTGGGGCCTCGTCCGGACGCTTCTTCCAGTCTGTGGGTGGCATTCTGCTATCCCGTGATTTTGTTTCTTGTGAAAGACTTTTTTGTTTTTGTCACGCATTACTACCTGCATCGCAACCGTTATCTGTGGGAGTTTCACAAAGTGCATCATTCAGCCACGGTCATGAATCCGTTTACGCTCTATCGCATGCATCCCGTGGAAATTCTGTTGCAGAACTTGCAAGGTATGGCGGCTTTTGTACTGGTGACCGGACTTTTCTTTTATTTCAACAATCATCTGGTGGCCCGGGCCACTATCTGGGGCGTCAACTCGTTCAGTTTTCTGTTCTTCATGGCCGGTGCCAATCTTCGCCATTCCTCCGTGCCGTTGAGCTATCCGCGGTGGCTGGAAGTGGTGTTGATGAGCCCTTATCAGCACCAGATTCATCACAGTGACGAGGCCCGGTTCTGTCATAGCAACTTCGGTTCCCGACTGGCTATTTGGGATTATTGGTGCCACACGTGGGTACGTTCCGTCGATTGTCCGGAAAAAGACCTGCACTTCGGTCTGCCAGGTCGGGGACTTCATGCTTCGAATACCATAGCCGGGAATCTGCTTTCTCCTTTCAAGGGATGTGTCAGCATTCTCCGGAATTCAGTCTGTCGGAAACATCGTATGTAGATAAAGAGGAAAATCAGTAAGAGCCCGTCATAGCTAAAAATCGTTCAATGGCGGGCTTTTTTATGAGATTCTATTTGTCATATAAAAAAAAACTCTAATTTTACGCGACCGAAGCTGTCAGTCAGTTTGTCGGCAAATGATTCACGTTTGAATGAAATGAATGCGGGTATGATGAAAAGCACGTTCTGTATGCTGCAATGCAGTATCCTAAGTTTGATGTCGGTGTTAGCCGGATGCAACAGCGAGGTCTTTATTGATGAATTTTTGACGGATTCTCCAACCGTTTCTCTTTCGGAGACAGAAAACGAAGTTACGGTTCGTTTTGATACGGACAATTGGAGTATTGTAGATATAAATTATTTGCGGTCGGATATGTCCGTGTTTGTCACCGACCTGGAAGGGAAAAACAGAAAATCACTTCCGCTTGAAGAGGGCGAAACCGGTATTGTGCATTGCCAAAATTCCTTTTTGGATTTTCAGGTGGTAAAAAGCAACAGTCGCGAATTGCATCTGATTGCCGGAGAGAACCTTTATGACTGGCCGTTTGAGGCTGCAATCAGGGTAGGCAACCGTTACGAAGAAAAGATGATTCAAATTTCTTTTGCACCGACCAGGAAATATCAGGTAGACAGTGTAGCATACGACTGGAGTCAGTTTTCTTATTATGACAATATGTTGGAGCCGGTAGACGAAATGGTAGTGAATACCCTGCACAGTACCCAGCCCGTGACAGTGTGTTTTTATCCCTACCGCAATTCAACTCGTACAGTGGAATTTTACATGCTGAGTAACAGTGGAAATATAGAGAGAGAAGCAGTACAGCAATTGTTGGAAGATTCTCTTTCTCAGGTTGAAATTCCGGATGTGGTGAATGGTGTGCCGGGATTATATGGCACGAAGGTGCCTTTCTGTGTTCAGGAGCAAAGACTGGATGCAGGGCTGGACAAGAACCTGGAGGTGGTAAAGAAACTGGAACCCGGTAGGAAAGTACGCTTGGAAGTCTTTACCGGAATGAAGAAGTATACTGTACCTTATAAGGTTTATCTCTCCAATTCGTTTACCGGAAAGAAAATGATATTTTCCGGGACGCTTTCCAGTTCAACCCCATTCGACTATTTGATCATACCTTTTGACATTACCAATGAAGATGAATAGATTCATAGTCAGGATGTATGCATGTGCAGCCTTGTGCACTTGCGCCCTGTCGTTGTATGCAGGCGGTCGTGACAGCCTTTCTCATAATATGGTGCATGCACTAAGTTTTGACCTGAAGCCGGCCTATGTGTTTCCTACCCATGAGTTCTTGGCCGGGAACAATGCAGCTTTTGCTCCTATCCGGAAAAACCTGTCGGCACACTTGAAATATGGATTTAAGTTCGCTCCCGATTCGTATTTCGGCCGAATGTATCCCCATGCCCTGCAAGGTATCGGAGTGGGGTATCACACCTTTTCCAATTCGGCCGAAGTGGGGAATCCCTGGTCTGTTTATGTGTTTCAGACTTCCCGTATTGCGAGTATTACTCCCCGGCTGTCTTTTGATTATGAATGGAACTTTGGAGCCTCTTTCGGGTGGAAAAAGTTTGATGCCGAATCGAATCCCTTCAATCGGGTGGTCGGCTCTAAAGTGAACGCTTATATTCATCTGGAATTTCTGTTGAATTGGCGGCTGGATGCACAGACTGGTTTGCGGGCCGGAATTGCCGCCACCCATTTTTCAAACGGAAATACGGGTTATCCCAATGCGGGGGTAAATACGGTGGGAGCCAGTGTCGGCATTACCCGCTATTTTGGAGGAAGTGAGAAAACGGAATGTGCCTGTACCTTCCGGCGTCCGGCTTTCAAACCCTATCTCAGTTACGATTTGATTGTGTATGGCTCTACCCGGAAAAAGGGGGTGTTTCTGGAAGACGGTACTCCCATTCTGGTGCCCGGTTCCTTTGGCATTCTGGGGCTGAATTTTACACCGATGTATAATTTCAGCCGTTATTTCCGGGCCGGTGTGTCATTGGATGCCCAGTACGATGAGAGTGCGAATATTTCCCGTCATATCGCCAACAGCGTAACAACTCCCGATGCAGAGACCATCAAGTTCTATCGTCCTCCTTTCCGGGAACAATTTGCTGTCGGACTTTCGTTGCGGGCCGAAATCGTGATGCCGATTTTTTCGATTAATCTGGGTATCGGGCGAAATGTCATTTGTCAGGGGACCGACACCAATGCATTTTATCAGGTATTGGCCTTGAAGACGGATATCACCAAGAACCTCTTCCTGCATGTGGGCTACCAGCTTCATGATTTCAAAGACCCCAACAACCTGATGCTGGGCGTGGGATTCCGTTTCAATGCCAAAGGAAGGGAATAGCGTATTCCTTCACTTTGTGATTGGTCATTGTACGGCTTTCAACGCTGCCTCATAGTCTGGTTCATTGGAGATATTTTCCACCAGTTGCGTGTAGCAGATTTTTCCATTTTCATCTACCACGATGACTGCCCTTGCCATTAGTCCTTCCAGTGGACCATCGGTTAATTGCAGACCGTAGTTCGTTACAAAATCCCGGCTGCGGAACACCGACAACGGCACCACGTTGTCGAGTCCTTCGGTAGAACAGAAACGTGATTGTGCAAAAGGCAGGTCCATGGAAAGACATAGCACTACGGTGTTTGCCAGTCCTGCTGCTTTGGCATTGAACTGCCGGACAGACAATGCACATGTCGGTGTGTCCAGGCTTGGAAAAATGTTTAGAATCACTTTTTTACCTTTGTAAGCCGACAAGCTGACTTCTTCCATTTTCGCATTGACTGCCCGGAAATCGGGTGCCTCTTGTCCTACTTTGGGCATTGATCCGGAAGTGTGGGCTTCAACTCCTCTGCAAATAACGGTTTCTGCCGTGGTACTTATCGGCATCAGGCAGACCAGACAAACTGCAGTCATCCATAAGATTCTACTGATTTTTTTCATGTCAAAAATAATTAGGGTTAGGCCGCTAAAGATACAGAGATTTTTCTATTTCTCAAATCGGATAAGAATTTTATGCAGGACCAAGGGGACGAAAGATTAAAGCAAATGGATGAGGATGTGAAAAGTCATGGAAAGAAACATTCTTTCCTCGACACGAACGTGATGAGGTCTTGTCACGTTCGTGATGAGAGGTCGTCACGTACGTGACGAGATATTGACACGTTTGTGTCGAGGTATTTGCGTAGGAATTTTCTTTCATGTTTTCCAGGGGGGCTGTTCAATTGTATCGTAATAAATATTAAAATGCCAGCTTAGGTAAAATCTTTTTTTGATTCTCTTTTGTTCTCTTGTCATAAAAACAAAATTTATTGTTAAATACCAAGAACCTGAAAATGATGAAAAAAATCGTATACCTTACAGCCTTTCTGGGCATTATCGTGTACCCCTTTTGTATGACTTCGTGCTCTAAAAGTTTGCCTGAGACTGAAATTTCGTCCTCTTCGGAGGGCCGGATTGACTGGAAGATGGAAGTGGAAACATCACGGGCGGCAATGAATGTCGACGGAAGCGGTCGTTTCGAGGAAGGAGATACGATTATGGTTCATACCCGTAACCTGAAGGATGGTCACATGCAACATTATGCTCTGTGTTTGTCAAACGGGAAATGGATGCCTGAACTTTATTGGACGGAAGTGGGAGAAGAGGTAGAATTTACAGCCTGGCATGGGGCCTCTGCGCGTCGTTTGTATCAGGCGAGCCAGACTTCGTCCGATTACCTTCATACGCTGGCGACCGACCAGCAGGGAGAAGGGTATCGTCGTTCGGATTTGTTGTGGGCAAAAGCTCGTGTGAAGGCAGGCGAAACAGTGCAACTGCATTTCACGCATGCGTTGCATCGTTTGCATCTTATATTGGAGAGCAAGGATGCGTCATATACCGCTACGCAGTTGCAACAGGCTGAAGTGCAAGTGTATACGCCTTGTCAGCTTTCATTTACTTTGGGCAATGGTACGTGGCAGAATCCATCCGGCTATCAGTGGATTACTCCAGCCATCCAGTCCGATGGATCTCGGATGGCATTGTTGAGTCCACAGGAAACGGAGGCGTTGCGTACCGATGGTTGGATTCGCATTCGGATAGACGGGCAGGAAATTACGGTAAAGGCGCCCGAGTCGGTGAACGGGAAACCGTTTGACAGGTTGGAGGCAGGCAAGGAGACGACTTATCGGTTGAATTTGCAAAAAGACCATTCTTCTAAGCCGGATGCTTTTGCCGGAACCAGTCTTTGGGTATATGGAGTGAAGCCACCTGCCGACGGACAGTGGAATGTGGACCATACGCAGTTGCCTTGGGCGGAGGGTTGCGGCTGGTTTGACTGTAACAAGGTGGATCCTTCAGATGTATCGCCTAGTGGCGACGGACTGATGTGCTGGGCAGCAGCAACGTCAAACCTGATACATTGGTGGCTGCAGCAGAACCGTGAAACGGAGGCAGTAAAATCTTATACAGGTCCTCAAGCTGTGCCTTCCGATATGTTACACAGCGAGATTTTCCAGCTGTATAAAAAGCATTTTTCCAACCGGGGAGCTTATCCGCTAAAAGCCATTAACTGGTTTTTCAACGGAGTGTTCTATCGGAAATTGTATGATACAGACCGGCCGGATCCTGCAGCCGGATTCTTCCGTGCACAGTTGGGTTCCCATTCGCTGGGTGCGGAGTACGTGGGCATGGATTTGAAGCGCGACCGTTTTAATGCGATTATCAAGCAGGCATTGTCTTCGCAACAGGGTATTCTGTTCATTGTGAATATCGGAAAAGCATGGTCCACTCATGCGGTGACTTTGTGGGGCGTAAAGTTTGATGCGGACGGGCTGATTGATACCCTTTACATGGTGGACAACAACGATGGTCGTTACGACAAGCGGGGTACTATCCGGGAGATGAAGGTGAAGTACCTCCCGTATTCCAGCACGAATCCGGATTTGTATCCTTATGTGCCCAACAGCTTGGGAAATTTCACTATCCGCATCGAGTCGCTCTGCACCTTGAGTCTGGGGCGGGAGTGGATAAAGTAGGGTAGAGAGCATCCAGACTGTGGATAAGTAGCAATATGGTGAGATAAAAGACTAATAACCTTATATTATCAATACCATGAAAAAGAAAATAATGATTTTATTTATAGGTTTGGGCGTATCGTTGCTAGTTTCTTCGTGTTCAACCATTTTGGACATAATATTGAGGAGTAACCAATGTATATATCCTGATTGTACGGAGCAGGCAACCGACGGTTCTGCTTATTGTTCCCGTCATAAACCTTATTATTTTAACGTGAGTTCGAAATAGTAATAAATATATTTCAGTGATAATTAGAAACATAGCGATAAAAGTATTAAATTTATAGTGCTGAATTATAAGATTTAAACGATTACCACTATGTTTCCAGAGTCTAAAGTTACAGAGATTTATTGTATGGCCGATGATTTTTGCAAGGAATTTACATTGCAACAGGAAAAATATATGATTGAGGATAAGAAAACCAGGCATCGTAACAAACCTAACCGTATGAATGATGCTGAGATTATGGTTATTCTAATCCTATTTCACTCCGGTGGTTTTCGCTGTTTCAAGCATTACTACAAGGAATATGTCTGTAAACATCTGAAACACCTTTTTCCGCGTCAGGTTTCTTATAACCGTTTTGTGGAGCTGGAGAAGGAAGTGCTGCTTCCCATGACCATCTTCATCAAGAAAGTTTTGCTGGGAACCTGTACCGGCATCAGTTTTGTCGACTCCACTCCTTTACGTGTCTGCCGTAACCAAAGAATCCTTATTCATAAGACATTTGAAGGACTTGCCGAGCGTGGAAAATGTTCTATGGG
>ERZ1027229.70-NODE-70-length-50836-cov-17.136685_pt1 | contig 50836 bp, 44 predicted proteins | sample MGYA00519245_ERZ1027229 | MGnify/ENA primary metagenome ERZ1027229 (study PRJEB26926, sample SAMN06164466) | human gut metagenome | biome: ENVO:00009003; feature: ENVO:2100002; material: ENVO:00002003 | host: Homo sapiens | place: USA | collected 2012 ...
GAGGTTCTTTTTTATTCAATTGGCATTATTTCTGAATTACAGGAATGCTCCAATAAATCTCAAGAACACAAGTGTAAGCATCATATCCCTTTTTTCAAAAAATGAACCAGAGTTACGCGCTGCACGTAAATAATCTCTACAATTAAATAAAATACTATCTATGTTTAATGCCTTTTCAACAGTTTTCTTCTTCGCCATATTATTTTTCTTCCCTTTCCTCGTCTGGAACAAATTCCATAATATCCTGTATATTGCAATGCAATACATTACATATTTTTTCTAGAACATGTGTATTTACATGCTCATTCTTTCCTAATTTAGCCAAGGCATTTGTGGTAATTCCAGCCTTTTCTCTAAGGTCTATCTTCATCATATTTTCATCTATTAATTTTTTCCATAATCTGTTGTATCTGATTGCCATTGCCAATCCTTTCCGTATCATTACAACTATTTATTATTTCTTTATTTTTTATTGTATCATTTATACTGTTTTAATCCAATCTTAAATTGATTTTTTCAATCTGCAATATATTTGACCATATCCAACTAATGCTCCCTTCATAGTTATCACAATACAATAAGTTTCAACAATCCATTCACAGAAAAAAGACCTTACCAAAACTCCTTTCCAGTTCGGAAAAGAATATCAGTAAAGTCTTGTTTTTCGCAAAATGTTATTCAATCTCTATGATCTCTCTTGTTTCAAGTGCTGTCTTGACCAGCTCTTCCACTGTGCCTTCGAGATTCTTTTCATGCCCTCTGATCACCTTTACATTCGGCTTGGTAACAGGATGCTTTGCCACAAAAATGGTGCAGCAGTCCTCAAACGGCAGAATAGATGTCTCGTAAGTGTTGATCTTTTCGGAAATATCCACGATATCCTGCTTATCAAATGCGATCAGCGGTCTGTATACAGGCAGCTCGCATACTTCGTTTGTTGCAACAAGACTCTGCATCGTCTGGGAAGCTACCTGACCGATGCTTTCGCCCGTTACAAGTCCGAGGCAGTCCGTTTCTTTTGCGATCGTTTCTGCGATCCGCATCATGTAGCGGCGCATAATGATCGTCAGCTCATCATGTGGGCATTTCTCATAAATGGCAAGCTGTACATCCGTAAAGTTTACAACGTGCAGGCGGATCGGTCCCGCATAGGCTGCAACATATTTTGCCAGATCGACAACCTTCTGTTTTGCACGTTCTGATGTATAAGGCGGTGCATGGAAATAAGTTGCCTCCAGCTTCACGCCACGTTTGCTGATCATATAACCCGCAACAGGGGAATCGATTCCGCCGGAAAGCAGGAGCATCGCTTTACCGCCTGTTCCGACAGGCATTCCGCCCGGTCCCGGAATGATCTCAGAATAGATATAGATCTTTTCTCTGATCTCCACATTCAGTTCAAAATCCGGATGATGCACATCTACCTTCATATCCGGGCATGCATCCAGAATGACGCCGCCAAGCTCACAGTTGATCTCCATGGAGCGCATCGGATAATTCTTTCTGGCGCGCCTTGCACATACCTTGAATGTCTTATTGCCTTCCGGATAAACTGTCTTGACATAATTTACGATCGTCTCGGAAAGCTTTTCAAATCCCTCATCCTCGACATAAACGACCGGGCAGATACCTGAAATACCAAATACTTTCTTCAGTGCTTCTACTGTTTCATCAAAATCGAATGCAGACTGTGCATCCACGTAAATACGACCCTGTGTCTTGCGGACGGCAAATTCGCCATCGATCTTGCTGAGTGCAAAACGGATCTGATCGACCAGTGCATCCTCAAACAGATACCGGTTTCTTCCTTTGACACCGATCTCTGCATATTTTATCAAAAATGCTGTAAACATAATTTTCCCTTTCTTTTCTATGCTCAATACCTTGTATACTTGCGTAACATCGGCAGTATATCATATAAACACTGTAAAGTATAGTCCAATTCCTCCGCGGTTGTAAAGACGCTGAAGCTGAATCGGATCGTAGAATCCAGCAGATTCTGGCTGATGCCCATTGCCTTTAACGTAGCACTGACCGTATGCTTATTGGATGCACAGGCACTGCCTGCGGAAACATAAATGCCTTTATCTTCAAGTGCATGCAGAAGCACTTCACTTCTGACACCCGCAAAAGATGCGCTGACAATATGCGGTGCTCCCTGTTCATAAAGCGGGCCGTTGATGACAACATCACTCAGCTTCTGCAGCCCATCTTCAAAATAGCGTTTCAGTTCATATAACCGTTCCACATCACGATCAAGGTTAGCATATGACAACTCCGTTGCTTTGCCGATGCCCGCGATCCCCGGGACATTTTCCGTTCCGGAACGCATTCCTTTCTGCTGACCGCCGCCGAAAATGATCGGTTTGATCTTCACATGTTCATCAATATACAAAATGCCGACACCCTTTGGCCCGTGGATCTTATGTCCGCTCACCGAAAGCATATCTACATGACTTTTCTTTGGATAAATACGAAGCTTGCCAAAGCCCTGCACCGCATCTACATGGAACAGCGTATGCGGATTCATGCTTTTGATCAGTGCACCGGCCTCTTCGATCGGCTGGATCGCACCCACTTCATTATTCACATGCATAATGGATACCAGTATCGTATCCGGTCTGATCGCCTGCTCCAGTGCATCCAGACGTAAAACGCCTTTTTCATCGACCGGCAGATAAGTCACTTCATAGCCGATGCTTTCCAGATATTCCATTGTCTGCAGGATTGCAGGATGTTCTATTTTGGTTGTGATCAGATGTCTGCCCGCTCTGCTGTTTGCACTCGCTGCGCCCATCAGCGCCCAGTTATCGGATTCTGTACCGCCGGAAGTAAAGAAGATCTCCTTTTCCTGTACCTTCAGTGTCTTAGCGATCTTTTCTTTTGCTTCTTTCACATAAACTTCCGCATCCACACCCTTCTGATGCATGCTGGAGGGATTTCCGTAATCCTCAGACATGATCTTTGAAGTAAGCTGCACGACCTCATCATATACCTTCGTCGTTGCGGAGTTATCCAAATATACTTCCATTTTCGTCTTCCTTTCCGCTTTTGTCCTATCTTATCTTATGCATTTTCTAGGCTTTCAGTTCCTGTCCTTCGAGTGTATACATCAAAATCGAAAGCACTGTCATACCGGCTGTTTCCGTCCGCAGGATCCGCTTGCCGAGCGTGATCGGCTGCGTGGCATGTGCCATTGCCTGCTCGATCTCCTCTGGTGCAAATCCGCCTTCCGGACCGATAAAAATGCCGATGCTCTGCCCCGGCCTGATCTCTTCGATCAGACTACGTGTTTTTGCCATATCTTCCGCCATTTCATACGGGATCAGCCTGACATCAAGTGTATCCGCATAGGCAAGTGCCTGTGCAAAGCTCATCACAGAATGTACCTGCGGGATCACCGCCCGTTTGCTTTGCTTTGCCGCCGCCTCACTGATCGCCTGCCAGCGCGCAAGCTTGCTCTTTTCCTTCTTGGCATCCAGCTTTACAACCGCGCGTTTTGTCGCAACCGGAATGATCTCGTATACGCCGAGCTCCACTGCCTTCTGGATGATGAGTTCCATCTTATCCGCCTTGGGAAGTCCCTGAAAAAGATAAATTTTGGAAGGCAGTTCTACGCCGTCTTCTTTGATAAAGCGCAGTTCGCAGATCACCGCATCTTCTGTCATCTGCAAAATGCCGCATCTGTATTCTCTGCCATCGACGCCGTTACTGACCGCGATCTCCTCGCCGACCTTCATGCGCAGGACGTTTTTAATATGATTGACATCTTTTCCGGTAATGACGACCTGCTTTTCGCTGATCGCGCCCGGATCTACAAAGAACTGGTACATTGCATCCACTCTCCTTGCTGGGTGATCTCAACGACGGTAAGACCGGCGGCTTTCATGGCATCTGCCACAAGCCCTTCTTTTCCGTTGATGATTCCGGAGGTAATGACGGTTCCGCCCGGCTTTAAGCATCTTGCCACAACCGGCATCAGAGGCACAAGCACCTCTGCCAGAATATTGGCTACTACGATATCATATTTTCCATAACCGACACGATCCTGGATCTCCTTCTCCGTAATGATATTGCCGATCATCATCTCAAATTTAGCAGGGTCTATTCCATTCATTTCCATATTTTCCCTGACCGCTTCCGTTGCACACGGATCCAGATCCGTTCCAACCGCATGCCCGGCGCCATACATCAGCGCTACGATCGCCAAGATACCACTGCCTGTTCCGACATCCAGAAGCTCTGTCTGCGGTGTGATATATTTCTTTAACTGGCGGATACAGAGTTGTGTTGTTTCGTGCATACCTGTACCAAATGCAGTGCCAGGATCGATATGCAGAATCTTTCTGCCCTGATCCTCCGGCTTTACCTCTTCCCAGGACGGCGTTACCAGAAGTTCATCGATATAAAACTGATGGAAGAAGTTTTTCCAGTTATTGACCCAGTCTTTATCTTCCGTCTCGGAAACCGTGATCGTTCCTTCCCCGATATCCATAAACATACGCAGGTCGTCAAGCTCCCGCTGCATGCGCTCGATTAGCTTCGGCAGATCAACTACCTGCCCGCTGCTTACCAGAAAGTAAGAGTTGTCCGCTGCCCCATCAAGTCCCTGTGGCAGCTGTGGTTTTTCATCGCCTTCTTCCGGTACTTCCACAAAAAAGCTCAGGTATGCCACACCGTCATCTGCTGGTCCATCCGGCAGAATATCCACGAACATCTGCTCCTTTTCCCATGCGGTAAGCGGCACTTTATCCTCAATCTGTGCACCTTCCAGCCCCAGATCGTACATCGTACTGATGATGATATCCTCTGCCTCGGAAGTTGTCTTTATCATTAATTTTGTCCACTTCATCACGCGGTTCCTTTCTCATATACATTCTACCAAACACTTTAATAGTTGATTATAGCAGATTTCAGACAGATAGACAAATATTCCGTTTACGCAAAAAAGAAAAGGTACTCCTAAAAGCACCTTTTCAACTGTTTTATTTTATTTAAAAAGACCTTTTTTCTTTTTCTTATCCGGGGAGCCCTTTGGATCCTTCGGATCATCGTCTTTTTTGCCTGCTGTGTAGTTTTTGACAGCCTCCAGCGTATTACCGGTTTCCGCATCAAACTGACGGAGCAGTTCTTTCGCTTCATGGCTTAATTTATCCGGAACCTGTACAACGAGCGTTACATAATGATCGCCTCTTGTATCTTTATACCGCAGGGACGGAACACCTTTTCCTTTGAGACGTACCTTCGTGTCAGTCTGTGTGCCCGGTTTTACCGTATATGCCACTTTACCGTCCACGGTATCGATCATGATCTCGCCGCCCAGTGCTGCAACCGCAAACGATACTGGAACAGTGGAATAAATGTTGCTGTCCTGTCTCTGGAAGATCGGATGACGCTGTACCATAACCTCAACAAGCAGATCTCCTCTCGGTCCGCCATTTGTACCAGGCTCTCCCTTTTCGCGGATCCGGACGCTCTGTCCGTTATCAATACCGGCAGGAATGGATACCTGGATCTTCTTGCGGGATGAGATATATCCTGTTCCATGGCAATCCTGACATTTATCTTTAATGATCTGACCTGTTCCGCCACAATCCGGACAGGTCTGTACATTACGGACTGTTCCGAAGAAAGACTGCTGTGTAAATACGACCTGACCTTTACCGCCACATTTCGGACAGGTTGTTTTGCTCGTGCCCGGTTTTGCACCTGTTCCGTGGCAGGTCGGACATGGATCCTTCAGATTCAGCTCCAGTTCTTTATCTACACCGAAAACAGCTTCTTCAAATGTGATCCTGACACTTGTTCTGATATTTGCACCCTTCATCGGTCCATTGCTGGCACGTCTTCTGCCGCCGCCAAACATATCGCCGAAAATATCACCAAAGATATCACTGAAATCTGCACTGTTAAAATCAAATCCGCCGTAGCCGCCGCCTGCGCCGCCTTCAAATGCCGCATGGCCAAATTGATCATACTGCTGTTTTTTCTCCGGATCACTTAAGATTGCATATGCCTCAGAAGCTTCTTTGAACTTTTTCTCGGCTTCCTTATCGCCCGGATTCATATCCGGATGGTATTTCTTCGCCAGCGTACGGTATGCTTTTTTGATCGTAGCCTCATCCGCGTTTTTATCGACACCGAGGACTTCATAGTAATCTCGTTTCTGTTCTGCCATTATGTTCTACCTTTCAAACAAGGGATAGGGTGCAGACTTTACCGCCCACACCCTGTTCCGTTTTCTTTCATCTGTTCTGCGCGTCGCAGCTACTATCTTATACCTCTCTGAAGTCTCCGTCAACTACATCGTCTTCCGGTGCTGCCTGCTGCTGCGCCTGACCCATATCAGGTCCTGCCTGTGCACCTGCTGCACCCTGAGCACCTGCTGCCTGCTGTGCCTGCTCATACATCTTTGTGAAAAGTGCCTGAGCGGATGTCTGCAGTTTTTCTTTCTTTGCATTGATCTCAGATACCTGATCTGCTGTAAGCTCCTGATCCTTTGTGCTTTCCAGATAAGACTTCAGATCTGCAAGATCTGCTTCCACCGGTGATTTCTCACTGTCAGAAAGCTTATCGCCTACTTCATTTAATGCCTTTTCTGTCTGGAATACGAAGGAATCAGCTTCGTTTCTTGCATCGATGGCTTCCTTACGTGCCTTATCCTGTGCTTCATATTCAGCAGCTTCTTTGACTGCCTTATCGATCTCATCATCAGACATGTTAGAGCCTGCTGTGATCGTAATATGCTGTTCCTTACCTGTACCAAGATCCTTAGCGGATACATTTACAATACCGTTTGCATCGATATCGAATGTAACCTCGATCTGCGGGATTCCTCGTGGAGCCGGTGCGATACCGTCCAGACGGAACTGTCCCAGAGACTTGTTGTCTCTTGCGAACTGTCTTTCACCCTGTACAACGTTGATATCAACTGCACTCTGATTATCTGCCGCTGTAGAGAAGATCTGGCTCTTCTTTGTCGGGATCGTTGTATTTCTTTCGATCAGTCTTGTTGCAACGCCACCCATTGTCTCGATAGAAAGAGAAAGTGGAGTAACATCCAGAAGAAGGATATCACCGGCGCCTGCATCACCTGCTAATTTACCACCCTGTACGGAAGCACCGAGTGCTACACATTCATCAGGGTTCAGTGATTTATTCGGTTCGTGACCGGTCAGCTGTTTTACCTTTTCCTGTACTGCAGGAATACGTGTAGAACCACCAACGAGTAATACCTTGCCAAGATCTGCTGCTGTAATATCTGCATCCTTCAATGCGTTCTGAACTGGAATTGCTGTTCTCTCAACCAGATCATGTGTCAGTTCATCAAATTTCGCTCTGGACAGGTTCATGTCAAAGTGAAGCGGTCCATTTGCATTCATGCTGATGAATGGCAGGTTGATATTTGTTGTTGTAGCGGAAGAAAGCTCTTTCTTAGCTTTTTCAGCTGCTTCTTTTAATCTCTGCATAGCCATCTTATCTGTAGATAAGTCAACACCGTTTGCATTCTTAAATTCTGCTACCATCCAGTCAATGATCTTCTGGTCAAAGTCATCACCACCAAGGTGTGTATCACCGTTTGTGGATAATACTTCGATAACACCGTCACCGATTTCAATGACAGATACATCGAATGTACCACCACCAAGGTCGTATACCATGATCTTCTGTTCTTTTTCATTGTCAAGACCATAAGCAAGTGCTGCGGCTGTAGGCTCATTGATGATACGTTTTACATCAAGACCTGCGATCTTACCTGCATCTTTTGTTGCCTGACGCTGTGCATCATTGAAATAAGCAGGTACAGTGATAACGGCTTCTGTTACCTTTTCTCCCAGATAGCTTTCTGCATCGGCTTTTAATTTCTGCAGGATCATAGCTGAAATCTGCTGTGGAGAATATTTCTTGCCTTCGATTGTACGTCCTCTGTCTGTACCCATATCTCTCTTAATGGAAGAGATCGTATTTTCTGCATTTGTAACAGCCTGACGTTTTGCAGGTTCACCGACAAGACGCTCTCCGTTTTTTGTAAATGCAACAACAGACGGTGTTGTTCTTGCGCCTTCTGTATTTGCGATAACGGTAGGTTTACCACCTTCCATAACAGCTACACAGCTGTTTGTTGTACCAAGGTCAATACCAATAATTTTACTCATAACTTTTTCCTCCTAAAGATATTCTTTTCAAAACCAATTTTTAAGTCATCCATTTTATTCACCGGCCTTATCTTTCGATAAAGCCATATTATATAAAGATCTCTGTTTCAGATCCCTACACCATAACCATTTCCCGCTAAGAAACAACCGCTACCATACTGTGACGGATTACCGTATCCTTATACAGATAGCCTTTCTGCAGCTCCTGTGCCACAAAACCTGTTTCATATTCTTCACTTTCCACCTGCATCACTGCATTGTGGAAATTCGGATCAAACTCCTTACCGATCGCTTCGATAGGCTTGACGCCCAGATCTTCAAGCTGTTTCATCAGCTGCTTGTAGATCATCTGCATACCGTCTGCAAACGGCTGGTCTGCTTCATCCACAATCGGAGTAGCAAGACCTCTTTCAAAGTTGTCAACAACCGGAAGTATCTTTTCCAGCACATTCTTAGCGCCCATATCAAACATCTGGGTCTTTTCCTTTTCACTTCGGTTTCGGAAATTTTCAAATTCTGCAAGCTGGCGTTTTACTTTATCCTCCAGTTCGTCAATTTTTTCTTTTGTTTTATCTTTTTTCCTGTCGTTTTTGTCCTTCTTTTTTTCTTCCTTTTCGGAAGCTTTTGTTTCCTTTTTGTCAGATTCCTCAGCAGCTTCCTTTTCAGCTTCTTTTGCGGCTTCCTTTTCTTCCTTTTCCGCTGCTTTCTGCGCCTCTTTGATCGCATCCTGTATTACTTTTTCTTTATCCTCAGCCATGTTATCATCCCTTTCCGTTTTTCTTTATTATTTCAATTAGAAAAGATGTTATTTATCATCCTTTGTACCGATCTTCTTTTTATCATACAGATTATCAAGCTGATTCATCAGCCCTTTCATGGTATCCACTACCTTTTCATAATCCATCCGCTTCGGTCCGATAATACCGATCGTCCCCCGCATGCCTTCTCCCAGATCATAGGTTGCTGTTACAACACTGCAGTCACGCATGGTCGAAACAGGTGATTCATCACCGATATACACCTGAATACCGTTGTTTTCCGGATTGGTAAGCGTTTCTTCCACCAGTGAATTCAGCAGATTCTTTTCTTCAAATGTACTGATGATCTCGCTTGCTTTTTCATTATCCGTCAGCTCAGGGTATTTGAAAATATTTTTGGCTCCCGATGTATAGATCTCAAGGTCTTTGTCCTCCTTGATCGCTTCCGCTACCGCGTCGATCACATCACCGACAAGCGCTTCATGCTCGCCCGCCTGCTTTTTCAGCCCTGTGATCATCGCAAGGCTGATCTCATTGATGGAAAGACCGTTCAGCGAAGTATTCAGCAGGATATTGAGCTTTAAGATCGTCTCATCATCCAGTGCTTCCTCTGTCGTAAGCATTTTATTTTTGATCAGATTGCCTTCCACCACGATCACTGCAATGAGCTGATGTTCTTCTACTCTGGAGAGCTGGATGAACTTCACCTTGCTGCCCTGACAAACCGGCGCTGAAACCATTGCCGCATAGTTGGTATCATTGGCAAGTACCTTGGCTGTCTGCTTTAAGAGAGAATCCAACTTTTCTTCCTTTTCCAGAAGCAGTTCTTTCATTTCATTGACTTCCTGCTCCTTCTCGGCCATCATGTGGTCAACATATAAACGATAGCCCTTATCAGAAGGAATCCGCCCTGCAGAAGTATGCGGCTGCAGGATATAACCAAGCTCTTCCAGATCCGCCATTTCATTCCGAATGGTCGCGGAGCTTAAATTCAGATCTGTATATTTGGAAATCGTACGGCTTCCGACCGGTTCGCCCGTCTCTAAATAGTTCCTGACAACGGCCTGTAGAATTTTAAATTTTCTATCATCGATCTCCACCATATCACTTCCTTCTCAGATCTTTTTGTTTGTTAGCACTCAACCCTTTCGAGTGCTAACATCTTTTCTATCCATAACATAGCACTCCTTTTCCATATTGTCAACGAAAAAAACAAAAAAATTAAAAAAGAAACAGGACATATATTTTTATACATCCTGTTTCTTTACGATATTCCTTATAAATATGTAACGACTGTTTAAATCCTTCGGCTTAGATATCGAAATCGCCTGTTACATCACCGTTCATTACATAGTAAACCTTGTTTTCTTCCGGTTTTACATATAAATCAACGCTCTTTAAATCAGCTGCCTTATTACCAAGGTCATACTGCCAAACATCTTTTGCCATCTTTTCGAAATCTTCTGCCTTGTATTCCTTACCTGCAAACTGAAGATTTACGCTGACCTTTGTTGCTGCCTTTACTGCAGCTTCTTTCTTTGCAGGTGCTGCTTTCTTAGCTGTTTCCTTCTTAGGAGCTGCAGCCTTTTTAGCAGGTGCTGCCTTCTTTTCTTCTACTGCTTTCTTAGCCTCAACCTTTTTTTCTTCCACCTTTGCTTCTGCCGGTTTTGTAGCTGCGACTGCTTTTGCTACTGGTTTTGCTGCTGCTGCAGCTTTTTTAATGTCTGCCATAATCATTATCTCCCTTCACACTGTTCATGTTATATTGACTGAAAGATTAGTTTTGTATTTACTTTTCTTTGGTTACTATAACGCAATTTCCAATTCATGTCAAACTTTTCGCCCGAAAAGCCGCTTAAATACGGCTTTTTCTCCATTTTGAACAAAAAAATCAGCAAACAAGTGCAAAATATATCAATAATACCGCACCTAAAACAATTCTGTAGATACCAAACGGGATAAAATCATGCTTTTTGATATATCCCATCAGGAATTTTATTACAATTATAGACACAACAAACGATACGATACAGCCAACCGCAAGGATTGCAAGCTCCATTGATGTGAAGCTGAGTCCCATCATCAGGAATTTGACCAGTTTTAACAGACTGGCACCAAACATGACAGGAATTGCCAGATAAAATGTAAATTCCGCTGCCACAACTCTCGATACGCCAAGGAGCAGTGCACCGATGATCGTTGCACCGGATCTGGAAGTCCCCGGGAATACGGCCGCGATCAGCTGAAATACACCGATCCATACTACCGTTTTATAATCCAGCTGATCAATCGAGGTGATCCGGAAGGTCGTTCCTTTTTTCTTCTTTTCCACTATGATAAATAAGATACCGAATACGATCAATGCCATTGCCACGCACGGAAAGTTATATAAGTATTTGTCAAATACATCATCAAACAAAACACCGACAATTCCCGCCGGAACACAGGCAACCAGTATCTTGACCCACAAAAACAGGATATCCTTTTTCCAGACCGGCTCTTTTTTATCCTTCAGGTTTAACGGGAAAATCTGATTCCAGAACAAAAGGACAACCGCCAGGATCGCCCCCAGCTGGATCACGACCAGAAACAGATTCCAGAATTCTTCTCTGACATTCAGTTTTACAAATTCATCCAGAATGATCATGTGACCGGTGCTGCTGATGGGCAGCCATTCCGTAATTCCTTCTACTATACCGAAAAATATTGCTTTAATAATTTCTATCATGGTGTCTCCTTTTCTAAATATGCCCGCATTGCATCATAAGAAGCTTCCGCATCGTGATAGCCCTCTTCATATAATGCGACCAGTTTCTCTTTATCCTTTTCCACTCTGCCGACAGCTGACTTCTGCTGTGGTCTGATGATAAATACGTTGCCTCTCCTTTCTTCCTTCTCCAGAAAATCGAGCGTCCTGTTATACCGCGTATGACGGATCGCCATATCGTGGATCAGATACGGATATTTATGATATCGTACCTTTACCATGCCCAGCATGGAAAACGGCTCTCTGCGATAGCCTACCTCTTTTGTCATGACAACGACATTCTTCCGGTTTCCTTCCTTTAAAGAATGCATGATCGGAATACAGTCCGCAATTCCACCATCCAGATATTTTCTGCCGTCGATCTCCACAAACCGCGAAACAAGAGGCATGGAAGCAGACGCCTGCACCGCGATGATATCCTTTCGCATATCCTGCATCTTATAATAAACCGGAGCCCCCGTTTCCACATCCGTCATAACCGCATAAGCATTGCCCGGATATTTCATCGCCGCCTCATAATCATAAGGATTCAGCTCATTCGGTATCGTATCATAACACATTTTCGCATTAAAAATATCTCCGGTTGTCGCCATGCTGTAAAAGCCGCAGTAATGCGGATCCTTCAGATAATCGACCGCAACGCTGAGCCCTCTGCCCCGCTGTGCGGAAATATAGCTGCAGAGTGTACAGGCTCCCATGGAAACACCGTAACAATTAGCAAATGTGATCTTTTTGTCCAAAAAGAAATCCAGGACACCGGCTGTATAAACGCCCTTCATGCCCCCGCCTTCCAAAACCAGACCAGCCTGATACATGTTATCACTTCCTTCTATATTATGTATTCTGTCAATAAACATGACAGTAATCTGTTATTATCTGTTCTCCGAACCATTTCTAAATTTTAGCATAAGTCATATGCCTGCGCCAGTTTTTCAAATGCCGCAAGTGATCTTTTTACCTTTTCTGTCGGTACGCAGTAGGAAATACGGAAAAAGCCCGGACATCCAAAGCTGTCACCCGGTACAAGCACCAGATTGTAAGCAAGTGCCTTCTGACAGAACGCCTTTGCATCTTCTTCCGGAGACCTTGGAAACATATAAAAAGTGCCGCCCGGTCTGACGCAGGAAAATCCCATCTTAGTCAGTGCATCATATAAGATGTTGGCATTTTCCTCATAAACCGACAGATCTGACGTTTCTCCTAAAAGCTCTGCCACCGTAAGCTGCAACAGCGAAGCAGGACAGTTATGTCCGATCCCTCTGGAGATCTGCGTACACATATGCACGATCAGCGCCGCATCTTCGCAGGCAGGATTGACTGCCACGTAACCGATACGCTCTCCCGGCAGAGAAAGCGATTTGCTGTAAGAATAGCACATGATCGTATTGTCATAAAATTTCGATACGCAGGGGGCATCTACGCCGGAAAACACAATTTCGCGATACGGTTCATCGGAAATGATATAAATATCATGTCCATATGCTTCCTGTGCTTTGGCAAGCACCTCTGCCAGCTTCCTGATCGTCTCTGTAGAGTATACGATTCCGGACGGATTATTTGGGGTATTGATCAGAACTGCCGCCGTTTTTTCGGTGATCATCTGTTCAAATGCCTCAAAGTTGATCTGAAAGGTTTCCGTATTTGCCGGTACAATCTTCAAAACCGCGCCTGTCGTTTCAATGTACGGTCTGTATTCCGGGAAAAACGGAGCAAAGGTAATGATCTCCTCGCCCGGGCATACGACTGCACGGAAAGCATGTGCCAGCGCGCCCGCAGCACCGCTTGCCATAAAAATATCTTCATAGGTATACGGAATATCATATGTCTTTGCCAGATAAGCTGCAATCTTTTCACGCACCTGCAAAATACCGTGCCCTTCACTATAGCCGTGCAGAGAAAGCGGCTCCGTTTCCTCCAGCAGCTTTTTGATCACATCCTCCACCTTTTTCGGTGCAGGTACGCTCGGATTCCCCAGGCTGTAATCAAATACATTGTCAAACCCGATCTCCTCACCCATTTTATGACCGGCCGCACTCATTTCACGGATGACCGATTTCTGTCCTAACATATCTTTGTACTTTTGTGAGATCATGCTGTTCCTCCTTTATAAACCATACAGATATTCATCTGTTTTTCCTTTGACTGCCTATTTGTTTTCGTATTTTGCCTCTCCATCCATATAAGCCTGCAGGTCTTTGATGAGCTGCTGTGTTCTTGCCTTTGTTCCCTCATCCGTCAGGTGCATATAGGTATTATAAAAATAAGAAGTGGGATATCTGTAATCGTTAAAATCCGAGATCACCGCCGCATCCAGCGCTTCTGCGATCTCCTGTCCCATCTCATCATATGCCGCTCTTTCCGGAGTCCCTTCATATTCCGCGATCGGATAGCCTGCCACAACCATATCCGCTCCCTGCTTTTGCAGATCATCATATAACGTATTCAAACGTTTTGCCGTTGTTTCGTTGATATGATGGATCGCCACCGGCGAAAAATCGATGCCTTCCTCAGACTGTGGACGCGGATAATATACATCTCCGTATGCGTTAAAGGCGCTTCTGCGGTAACAGTTATTTGTCTCCTGATTTCCCGATTCATTACGCCACTGCCCAAGACATTTACGCAGATAAGTCGGATATGCCCGGATCATGTCCCACCAGTCCTTCGGCCGGATCAATTTATACAGTTCATAATGATTCTCGATCGTGATCCATGCCAGCTCCGGATTTTTGATCGCATCCGTATCATCATAGTTGCTGTGACATATCACATAAATATCACCCGGCGTCACATTAAGCCTTGCTGCCTGTTCGTTAAACACATTCCCGACACCGCCATGCAGTCCCATATTCACAACCGGCATGGAAAATGCCTCCTCCAGCATCTGACTATCCATGCCAAACGCCAGATTGGAATTGCCGATCAGAACGATCTTCGGACCTTCCACTGACCGGAGGCGGGCAGCCTTATCTACCATGGACGCCTGATAATTGCCTGTATACTGCGGCATAACAACGCCAAAGCAGAATGCAAAGAGAAGCAGTGTCACTATAAACAATTTACCAAAGAAAAGTACTTTTTTCTTCATGCATGTATTCCTTCTGTAGCTTACTGCAAATATTTTTTGCAGCATTCTTATTTTTCAACCATATCGGACTCCTGATCTGCCAGAGCTGTCAGAACTGAAAATAAATAAATGCCGTCTGGGCATATTCATATCCATAGACGCCAAACAGCAGAATGAACAGCAAAAGACCGCCATATACCAGATAGCGCGCAAACCAGCCCTGTGAAAGCACAAGCATTGCAGCATTTTTCTCCCGGTAAAGCAGTCTGTCAACCTGCCACATAAGAAGCAGTGCAAGCGTGACCGCCAGCAAAAGGGATGGCTCCATTCCCGCAAAAACTGCCCCAAACAGTCTGTGGAAACCCGGAACCGCCTTGATCTGTCTGAGCATACCGACCACATCATCCAGCGAAGACGCCCTGAAAAACAGCCACGAAAAATCTACCAGTGCAAAAGTCAGTATGCCTGCAAAAATCCGGTACGACAGACTTTTCTCCGCAAGCTGCACTGCCTTTTTCCGATATCCCGTCACTTCCTCGATCACCATATAAAGCCCATTGATACCGCCCCATATCACATAGGTCCAGTCAGCACCATGCCACAGACCGCTGGTCAAAAAAACGATCATAACATTCAGATATTTACGCAGTTTCCCTTTTCTGTTGCCCCCAAGCGGAATATACAGATAATCGGTAAACCAGCTTGTCAGGGAAATATGCCATCGTCTCCAGAAATCATGTACACTGACCGCCAGATAAGGAGCTTTAAAATTATCCATCAGCCGAAAGCCCAGCACCTTTGCGCTTCCGATCGCAATATAGGAATACCCGCCGAAATCACAGTAAATCTGAACTGCAAACAATACAGTGGCAAAAACGATCTCCGCTCCGGTATATGCCAGATAATTATCATAAATCTCTGTAATATAAACAGACATATTGTCCGCGATCACAATTTTCAGAAAGAGCCCCCAGAGCATCCACAAAAGCCCTTCCCGGATTCTGTCCGTATCAAACGTATGCTCCTCTTCAAACTGCGGCAGCAGATTGTCCGAGCGTTCGATTGGGCCTGCCACAAGCTGCGGAAAAAACGAAACAAACAGAGCATAACGGAAAAAGTTCCGACAGGCTTTGATCTTACCCCTGTATACATCCATCGTATAGCCCAGTGCCTGGAATATATAAAAAGAAATACCGACAGGAAGCAGGATATCAAAGGCAGAAAGCTGCCTGCCATGGAACAGACTGCTGATCCTGTTCAGATTTACGATCGCAAAATTCAAATATTTAAAATAGAACAAAAGACCCAGATTCAGCAGAAAGCTCGCAGCCATCGCAGCCTTTGCAAGCCTCACAGACTGCTTTTTCTCCTTTGCCCATTCCACCAGAAGACTGCACAAATAAGTGATCACGGTAGAGCCCAAAAGCAACAGCCCATATGCTGCGTTCCAGTTCATATAGAAGAAATAACTGGCGATCAGAAGCCATGCATTGCGCAGCTTTTTCGGAAAAGCAAAATACAGGATCGTCACTATGGGAAAAAACAGCAGATAGCTGACCGAATTAAAAATCACAAATTTGCCCTTCCTTTCTAATCGTAATGTCAGTTTATTATACGTCGAATATGTCCGTTTGGCAATTTTTTGTTTATTTTCGATAAAAACAGGATAAAAGTGTAGGCACTATCACTCTATGTTTTTTCAGCAAACAATGATATGATACCTATAGATTGCAAAAGCCTGTATCACAAGCAGAAGATACAGTACTTCTGCAGTGTTATTCTTTCACCTTGCAGGCTCCCCATTGGGGAGCCTGCTCTTTATATATCAGGGAAGGTTTCCCTGATATATAAAAAGCAGATCCACTGGATGCTTGCATACAACGCGCGAAAGCTCCCGGGCGATGCCCGGGAGCTTTCATTAGATATTAGGATGATATTGCTATCATTCTGCCTTATAACTTTTATTTATCCTGTTTCTTTGTTACGACATCGAAGATAACAGCTGCAAGAAGTACAAGACCTTTTACAACCTTCTGGTAGTTGGCATCAACACCCATGATCGACATACCAAGGTTGATAACACCCATCAGAACCGCACCAACGATAACACCCGGAACTGTACCGACACCGCCGTAAGCAGAAGCACCACCTACGAAGCAGGCACCGATGGCATCCATTTCGTAGTTCTGTCCGTATGTTGGCTGTGCACTTGTCATACGTGCGATTGTCAGCATACCTGCAAGAGCTGCTAAGAAGCCCATGTTTGTATAAGCAATGAAGTAAACCTTGTTTGTATTAATACCGGAAAGCTTTGTTGCTTTTTCGTTACCACCTACTGCGTAGAAGTAACGGCCCGTTGTTGTTTTGCTTGTGATGTATCCGTAGATCAGAACTACCAGTGCTACCCATACAAGAGCAGTCGGAATACCTTTGTACTGAGCCAGACGGAACATGAATACTAAAATAACTGCACAGATGATCACGGTTCTGATTACCATTGCGCTCAGAGCTTCCATTTCGTAGCCCTTCTTTGCACGGTTCATACGGTTCTTGATCTGAACCAGTACATAGATCACACAGGCGATCACACCAACTAACATACAGGTAATATTGAATCCGTTTCCACCGAAGAAATCAGGAATATAACATTCAGCACCACCGCCGAATACTTTAACGAATCCTGCATTTGTCAGGGAAACTGTCAAGCCGTTCAGTACAACGTTTGAAAGTCCACGGAATACCAACATACCGGACAGTGTTGTAATGAAAGGAGGTACATGTACATATGCGATCCAGAAAGCCTGCCATGCACCGATCAGAAGACCGATCAGAAGCATCATAATAGATGCAGCCCAAGGATTCATTCCTTTGCTTTCCATTAATGTTGCACCGACAGCACCTGCGAAGCAGACAACCGAACCAACGGAAAGGTCGATGTTACCACCGGTTAAGATACATAATAACATACCAGTTGCCAGAACAAATACGTATGCGTTCTGGGAAATTAAGTTACTTACGTTCTGTGGGAGAAGAATTTTACCACCTGTCTGCCACGTAAAGAACAACGTAACTAATACTAAAACAATAATCATTGTATATTTTTTGACACCATTCATCAATTTTGCTTTATCCATTGTTTACGCTCCTTTATTTGAAGATTTTAAAATATGTGACATAATGATTTCCTGCGATGCTTCCTCACCTTGCAGTTCTCCGACGATTCTTCCTTCATTCATGATATAAATTCTGTCACACATACCAAGTACTTCAGGAAGCTCTGAAGAAATCATGATAACAGATTTTCCTTCTGCCACCAACTGATTGATAATACAGTAAATCTCGTATTTCGCTCCAACGTCGATACCTCTTGTCGGCTCGTCGAGGATCAATACATCCGGATCTGCGAACATCCATTTAGCCAGTAACACTTTCTGCTGGTTACCACCGGAAAGATTACCGACATTCTGCTCTACAGACGGACATTTCGTGCGTAATTTTTCTTTGTAATCTACTGCAATCGCATATTCCTCATCCTGATCGATCACACCATGTCTGCTGATCGCATCCAGATTTGCAAGCGTCGTATTGATCTTGATCGGGTTGGAAAGGATCAGTCCGTTTCCTTTTCGATCTTCTGTTACATATGCCAGCTTATGATGAATGGCATCTCTTACATTCTTCAGATGTACCTCTTCACCATTCAGCTTTAAGGAGCCGGAGATCTTTGTACCGTAGCTCTTACCGAATAAGCTCATGGCAAGCTCTGTACGTCCGGCGCCCATCAGACCTGCGATACCAACAACCTCACCTTTACGGACGTTGATGCTGACATTGTCAACAACCTTACGTTCCGTGTAAAGCGGATGGTAAACCGTCCAGTCCTTTGTCTCCAGGTTGATCTCTCCGAATTTCTTATTCTCGCGTTTCGGGAAACGGTCTGTCAGCTCACGGCCAACCATACCTTTGATGATACGCGCTTCGGAAATATCGTCTTTTTCTTTATCCAATGTTTCAATCGTAGATCCGTCTCGAATAACCGTGATCTTATCTGCTACATAAGAGATCTCATTCAGCTTATGAGAGATGATGATTGAAGTCATACCTTCTTTTTTGAACTTCAGGAGTAAATCCAGAAGTGCCTGGGAATCATCCTCATTCAAGGAGGCAGTCGGCTCATCCAGGATCAGGAGCTTTGCATGCTTTGCAAGTGCTTTTGCAATTTCAACCAGCTGCTGTTTACCTGTACCGATATCTTTGATCAGTGTTCTGGAAGATTCCTTCAGTCCTACTGTTCTCATATATTTCTCAGCTTCACCGTAAGTATCGTTCCAGTTGATCGCAAATTTCTTTCCTCTCTCGTTACCGAGGAACATGTTCTCACCGATGCTCATGTAAGGGATCAATGCCAGTTCCTGATGGATAATGACAATTCCCTTTTCTTCACTATCTTTAATTTTAGAGAATTTACAAACTTCTCCGTCATATATAATATCGCCTTCATAGCTACCGTAAGGGTAGATACCACTTAAAACATTCATAAGGGTAGATTTACCGGCGCCGTTTTCTCCAACCAGAGCGTGGATCTCGCCTTCTTCTACCTGAAGATTTACATTATCAAGTGCCTTAACACCGGGGAATGTTTTGGTGATATTTTTCATTTCCAATAATACTTTCGCCAATTGTATCCCTCCTAATATCTAATATCTAATATTTACATAATGACTGCTCCGCAATCATTATATTCCTTACCTTTTGAGATTAACAGGCGGGGTAAACCCGCCTGTTATTGTTTTTTATTTTGTTGTGATAATCACGGAAACCTCTCACATGCTATAACCTGCTTCGCAAGTTATTCAGTCGCACATTTCAGGGTCGCAAATATGTGACAATTACTGTAAATCTGCTTCTGTGTAGTATCCTGAATCTACTAACAGTTCTTTGTAGTTATTAGCATCTGCGAATACCGGCTCGCAAAGGAATGAAGGAATAACGCCTGTACCATTGTCATAAGACTCTGTATCGTTAACTTCTACTTCCTGTCCTTCGATAATCTGACCAACCATCTTTACAACCTGACTTGCAAGTGTACGTGTGTCTTTAAAGATAGACATTGACTGTTTGCCGGCGATCATGTTCTTAACGTTTGCAATATCACAGTCCTGACCGGTGATGATCGGGTAATCGCCTGTGTAGTTAGCTGCAAGTGCGTTCTCAACACCAAGTGCTGTAGAGTCGTTTGAGCAAAGAACTGCATCAAGCTTTGTGCCATCTGCGTAGTAAGAAGCAAGAATGTTTTCCATTCTGGACTGTGCTGTTTCTGTAGACCAGTTAGCTGTTGCTACGTCTGCGAATTCCTTCTGACCTGATTTGATAACCAGTTTGCCTTCGTCGATGTACTTATTCAGAACATCCATTGCGCCGCCGTAGAAGAAGTTAGCATTGTTATCACCAGGGTCACCGGTGAATACTTCAAGGTTGAACGGTCCTGCTGCATTGTCAAGGTCTAAGTTGTCACGGATGTACTCGCCCTGCTTTGTTCCAACCATGTAGTTATCGAATGTTGCGTAGTAAGAAACTGCATCTGAATCCATGATCAGACGGTCATATGCGATAACAGGAATGCCTGCTTCTTTTGCCTGGCTCATTACTGTACCAAGTGAGCTGCCATCGATGGAAGCGATAACTAAAACGTCAACGCCTTCTGTGATCATGTTCTCAATCTGGGATACCTGTGTAGCCGTATCGTTAGATGCATACTGGATATCTACTTTGTAGCCGGCTGCTTCCAGCTCTGACTGCATGTTTGAACCATCCTGGTTCCAACGCTGCAGATCCTTTGTCGGCATTGCTACACCAACAAATCCGCCTTCGCCTGCACTCGCGCTGTCGTCTGCGGCTGCGCTGTCATCAGCAGTATCTGTTGCTGCTGCATCTGTTGCTGCACTGTCATCTGTTGCTGCGCTGTCATCTGTTGCTGCGTTGCTTCCACAACCAACTAACAGAGAAGCTACCATTGCTGTGCTGAGTAATACACTTAATAATTTCTTCTTCATATTGAAGTCCTCCCTTAATTAAATTATATTGTGTTACAAATCATTCCGTTTTTAGGTTTTCTTTGTTACAAGTAAAATGTACCATACCTTCAATAGCAATAGTTTGCGAATTTCTGTCATTTTTTAAGATATGACATACCATAAAAAAAGAAGTGCTAGCACAAAATTGTTCTGTGTACCAGCACTTTTTGCAATAATTTACTATTGATTTTTTATTTTTGCGTGCTCGTGCCCTCAATCACGCACGTTTAAATATACCTCTTCTTTTAAGTGAAATCCGCTGTTTATAATGACTTCCTGCATATTGTCAGCATTCACCGCGATTGGTTCGAGCACAACAGCAGGCACATTATAAGTGCCGTCATATTCTGTACGATCCGTGCTGATGCCTTCTCCCCTTGCCAGCCCGCATGCATAAACAGCCGCAGCCTGTGCCTGCTTTTCCACCGGCTTGTAGACCGTCATAACCTGCGTTCCTTCCACAATACGCTGGCACGCTTCCAGCTCCGCATCCTGTCCGACGATCCTGATCTTGCTTGCCAGCCGTTTCTCCGCAAGCGCGCGCACAGTACTTGTAGCGATACCGTCGTTACCGCACATGATCGCATCCAGGCCGTCCAAAAGCTCCGGATGTTCATTGATATAATCATAGGCAAGCTCTGCCTTCCAGCCGTCCGCATGCATGCTTCCCACAATCTCGATGTCATTTTCATCCATCACAGCCTGAAAGCCCTTTTCCACCTGCGACACATTATTATCCGCAGTCGGTCCGGAAAGCATAAGTACTTTTTTGTTTGGCAGTCCTGCCTGCACAAGCGCCTGCCCCATCAGCGTTCCTACCTTTTCATTATCGAAGGAAATATACAGATCCACATTGGCATTTTTGATCATACGGTCATAGGCGATCACCCGTATGCCTGCATCCTTTGCTTCCGCGATCACATCCGCCATTCCATCCGAATCGATGCAGACAACAACAAGCACATCCACCTTTTTCTTGATCAGATACCGGATCTGTGAGATCTGCGTGTCAATATCACCATTGGCATTCTGCACATTGACTTCCGCACCATATTCCTTCGCCGTGGAAACAAATACATCCCGGTCCTTCTGCCATCTTTCTATGACAAAGGAATCAAACACAAGTCCGATCTGCACCGGTGTATCATCGTGCTTCTCTTCCTCCTGCTCCGTTTCCTGTAATTTACCACAGCCCGTTAGCAGGAGCATACATACAAACAGCAGCATAAACCTTTTCTTCATCTGTTATTTGCCCTCCTTAAACTCCGTAGGGGTCACACCTACATTTTTCTTGAAGGTGCGGCTGAAATAATTCGGATCGGAATAGCCGACCGCCGAACAGATCTCCTTCATACTGCAGTCACCTGCCTGAAGCATTTCCTTTGCCTTTGATATCCTGACATTCGTCAGATATTCAATAAAGTTCTCTCCGGTCGCTTCTTTAAATACCTTACTGAAATAATACGGACTGATATCTACCTCGCGCGATACATCATCCAGCGAAATATCCTTGCTGTAATGTCCCGCAATATAATCCTTCGCCCGGTCAATAATACTGCTTGACTGTTCTTCCTTCCGTGTCATGACAGTGCGACATGCCTGTGTGATCTTGTCAATATACCATTTCCGCAGATCTTCATACTGGGTAATTGCCAGCAGCGACGGCAGATAATCCTGTCTGGAGCGGAAATGATACACCTTACCGCTGTTCTCATAAGTTACGTGCTCCGCCCAAAGCACAAATTCCAGCACCTTCAGCTTGATATCCATTTCACAGTTCGGGTAATTCTCCAGCATCCAGTCAAAAAACTGATTAGCTGCTGCTACCGATCCGTTCAGATCACCTTTTTCCAGTGCATCAAATAAAAGACGCTCTGTTTCTACCGGGTAATTTTCCTCATATTCGCAGCCGATCGGCAGGTCATCTACATGCGCAACCGTTCCTGTCGTTGTTGTCAGGGAATCCAGCGCCTCATTATAAGATTCCATTGCCTCACTTAAGGGGCGGACGGATCCAAATCCCGCGCGGAATGCCACATCCAGATGCTTTCTGAGCTTTCTGACCATAACACGCGCTTTTCGATCATTTCAATACGTTCATTATATTCCTGCTTCGGCTCTTCCCACGGAATAAAAACTGCGATCTTGTTTGCCATGACTGCGCCCACGATTCCCGGGAAATAGCTTTTGACCACTTCACGCACTTCTCTGACATGGTTCTGCACGCGGACACTGGTTCCGACCGCATTCGTCATATGATTGCCTTCCTGATCCTCGCCAAAGACAAGTGCCATCATACAGCCATAATCCATCGAAAGCCCCAGCAGATTTTTGAAGTTTTCGATATCGTCCTCAAAAAATTCCTGAAACAGGATGTTATAAACAAGTCCGTTTTCAATGATCGGAACAACCGTTTCCATTTTCTCACGGATCATCAGATCCTTCGAGCGTTTTTCGCGCTCCTTGTCGATCAGATGCATGGCACGCTTCACGACTGCTACGATCTCGGCTCTGTCAACCGGTTTGTTCAGATATTCCAGAACGCCAAGTCCAATGGCTTCCTTTGCATAATCAAATTTATCATAGGCAGACATCACGATAAAAATCGTATTCGTGTTTGTCTCCCGGATCTCACGCATTGCCTCGATCCCATTAATACCGGGCATCTGGATATCCATGATCGCAATATCGGGGCCAAAATGCTCCGCCAGCTCGATCACACTTCTGCCGGTCTTGGCAGATTCGATCACACATGTATCCCCAAATTCCTTTGATAAGATGAACCGGAGGGAATCAATCACGATCCCTTCGTCATCTGCCAGCATAATCTTATACATACCTTATCCACTCTCCGTAATCATTACATTTTACATTTTCAAATAAGGAATCCGGATCACTACCTCCGTTCCCCTGCCCGGTCCTTCACTCAGCATGATAAACTCTTCCGCTCCGTCAAAAAACAGATGGAGGCGTTCCATTACATTGTTCAGACCGACACCGTTGGAATCTCCCGTATCTTCCTGATGGGAAATACAGTTCTGCATCACCTGCGCGATTCGTTCTTCCGTCATGCCAACACCGTTGTCTTTGATACTGATACAGACTTTTTCCTCTTCCCGGTAAACAGAAAGCACGATCCGCCCTTCCCAGTCAATATTACGGATTCCGTAATTGACACTGTTTTCCACGATTGGCTGCAGGAGCATGCTCGGAATATGCACGCCCAGAAGGGATTCATCTACTTTTTTCTCAAAATGGATCTCCCCTGAAAACCGGACATTTAATATATAAATATAATTATCAACAAGCCGGATTTCTTCTTCCAGCGTGACCTCATCATGATCCTTCTTAATATTGTAGCGGAAAAACGCAGCCATGTTCTGGATATAATCATAGGTACGATCCGCGCTTTCCATCATGGCAAGCTGTGCACCCGCATTCAATGAATTAAACAGAAAGTGCGGATTGATCTGTGCCTGCAGATATTTCAGCTGGGCATCCTTCAGATGTGTTTCCATCAGGAGCTCCTTTTCCTTCATCTGCCGCTCTTTTTCAAGGCTCTCCCGGAGCCGGTTTATATAAGCCGGAATACTCTGCAGCATCCGGTTAAACGCTACCGTTACGACACCGATCTCATCCATCGAATGCACTTCCACCATATCTGCCTGATCCAGCTCTCCGTTTGCCACACGATACGCTGCATCCGAAAGCTTCCGCAACGGCTTTGTGATATTTCTCGTAAACATGACGACCATTAAAAGGGTACAAAGTGTCAGTGCGATAAATATAAAGATGCTGACCATTTCCAGATATTGCAAGGAATCGGAAAGCACTTCGTAATCCCCGGTATTGGTACGGAACCGCCTGTTATTCAGACTCAGTATATACATCTGCAAATATTCATAAAGCTGCGATGCATCATCATAATATGCTTTGTATTTTTCTACATTACGCCCTCTTTTTGCCTCTATCGTATCCGCCGTCAGCGTCAGATATGTCTCTGACATGTAATGGATATTACGCTCCATCAGAAGAAGCTCGTCCCCTGTTGCCTTTGTCCGAAGTCCCGCGATCAGATCTGCATAATTCTGCTCGTTTTTATAATATTCCTCCATGGCATCTGTCGTCTTTGTATTCAGATAGGAAGTCATGCTGGACTGCAGACCGTCAAGCGCATCCGCGATCGCATTCAGCCTGACATTGTCCGCGTAGATTTCATCCAGCTGCACGGTGATCTTGTTGATATTCAGATACATGAACACATTCACAAGCAGCATGACAAGGATCGTCAGAACGAATACACAGATCAGCTTTGTCCGGATTGAGAGAGCCGCGAAGGCATCAGTCAGTTTCTTGGGCATCGTCCGCGCCTCCTTCCCCCAGCGTCTGTGCATCCAGAAGTGAGATATCTACTGCAAAATATTCATTTGCATAACCACTTTCCTGATATTCCGTAAGAGCATCCACGCAATATCTGCCCATCTGCTTTGTATCGAGCGTCACGGAAGAATGGATGATATCTTTCCGGATCGCACTTCTGATCATATCGGATTCGTAATATCCCACGATCTCAATATCCCCAACCTTGTTATAATCGACAACCGCCTGATAAACGCAGGTCGTATTTTGTTCATTCAGGCAGATCATCACGTCCGGCAGCGTATCTCTCGTCATAAAAATATCACGGATCGCCTCTTCAGCGGCAAATGCCGATCCACTCTGTACCGGAACCGCCTCAATCTGTACCAGATCACCAAACCCTTCTCCGTCAATCACCTCCTGCATAGAGGCAAGAAGGATACTCTGGCTCGTATCCGCGCGTTCCGCATCCAAAAGTACCATGACATTTTGTCTGCTGCCATATCCCTTTACCTGTTTTTCTCTTATGATATCGCAGAGCTGGTTCCCATACTCTCTGCCAAGATTATAATAGCTGATGCTCACATAACTCTGCCTGCCCGCCTGTGTGTTATCCTCCAGCACAGTCACGACAGGGATTCCGTTATCTTCCGCTTCCCTGATAAGCTCTGTCATCATGGCACTTTCATCCGCCTCCACAATGATACCGTCCACCTTGGAATCGATCGCGATCTTCATCAGATCCCGCTTGTCGTAATCCGTTTCCAGATTAAGCCCCGGCATTTCAATATAAGCATCTGCTTTCTGTGCTTCCTCCAGCGCACCTGCATAAACATTCTGCCAGAACGGCAGGCTGTCATCATTGGTGATCATCATATAATAGCTGCTGTATTCTTCCGCATCCTGCACCTTTTGCAGCACCTGGCCTTCCCGCTTCCGCATATGGAAATAGAACACACACATAATGACCATCAGTGCAGCCAGCAGATAAAAAGGAAGTATCTGCGCGATTTTCCCAGCTTTTTCTTTCCATCCGTTTCTTTTTTTCATATATAATATCTATAACTTTCTTCTCTTTTTACAGCAATTTCTTTTTCTTTAATACAACAAGTGCAACAACACAGATCACTGCTATGGCCACACAGATGATAGCGAACCCGTAAGGTGTCTTCGCAAGTGGCATCCAGGCTGCACTTACATTCATTCCGTAAATGCCTGAAATAACGGTCGGGATCGCCATAACGAGCGTAATGGAGGTCAGGAATTTCATCACATTGTTCAATCGGTTATTTAAGATCGTGGATACGAGCTCCCGGGCACCATGGATAATATCTCTGTAAATGTTTGTCATTTCAATTGCCTGCCTGTTCTCGACTATGACATCATCCAGTAGTTCCTTATCCTCCGGATACTGCTCGATCCGCTCATAACGGGTCAGTCGTTCGAGTACAACTCTGTTTGCACTTAATGACGTTGCGAAATAGACAAGGTTGCTTTCCAGTTCATGTAAGTGGATCAGATCTCTGTCCTCTGTATCATTTTCTTCACTGACTCTCTGCTCGATCTCGCTGCGCCGCTTATCAATAACACGCAGAAATGCCTGATACATATTGGTTGTCCGAAGCAGGATCTGATACACAAAACGCATCTTCTTCTTTGTCGAGAATCCTCTGACGAGATTTTGTGAAAAATAAGTCAGTACCGGTGTCTCTGTACCGCATACCGTGATGATCGCATTTCTCACAAGCAGGATACCCAGAGGAATTGTCGTATAAGCATTCTGGTTATTACGCACCTCAGCCGACGGGATATCGACAAGGATCAGTGTATACCCATCTTCCAGCTGCACACGTGAGCTTTCCTCATCATCCAGTGCTGCCTTCATATCGTTAACATCAATTCCATATTGTTTGGCTGTCGAGACGATCTCATCCATATCAGGAGTTATGAGGTTTACCCATACGTCCGGCTCAAAATCTTTCAGTTTTGACAAAACTCCATTGTCTGTCTTATATATACAACGCATAAAAAACCTCCCATTTTGCATACCTTGTTATCAGTTTACATCTTTTCAACATTCGGTGCAATAAAATCCTCTAAATCCGGGCAGTAGTGTATAGGGCGACAGAAATGCGTGCATTTTCCTCGTCACCATAACAAAAAATCTCCGGCGGACGACTGTGCATCCACCGGAGCTTCCCTGTTTCTGTTTCTATTACAGATTGCAAGATCCTGTATTTTTATTTCTTTACTTTGATCTTCTTCACTGCAGATTCAATATTCATATCTGCTTTCAGCTCGTTTGTACCTTCAGCCACTACTTTGTAATAGTATGTTTTCTTCTTTACTGCTTTACCTGTATAGCTTAAGGACTTTTTGTTCTTGTTCTTCTTGGTTACCTTGACAGTTGCAACCTTTGTATACTTGCCGCCCTTCTTCATGGAACGATAAACTGTATACTTCTTTGCGCCCGGTACCGTGTTGAAAGTTACTGTTACTTTGCCTTTCTTGCTGTTTTTCAGCGTAACGGTGTTGATACCGTCTGCTGTTACCTTGGCAGCCTTGGAAGACATAACCGAATATACGTTGGAATCCGTTCCGGCCATCGGTGTTTCCCCATAAGCCTGAACCGTATAATAATAGGTCACGCCTGCTGGAACATCCTCATAATCATAAGCGGTAGTGCCAACAATAGAACCTGTCACACCGTTATATTCTTCATAGCTTTCATAGCTGCTGCTGTCTCTGTAGCCATCCGTTCTCAGAGAAGAAGTAGTAAAGTAGAAATCATCATTTCCGTCCTTCTTGATCAAGGAACCTGATGGCAGATAATACAGTTTCTTATCTTTGTCATAAGTGCCTTCATAGACAGAACGGTATACTTTGTAGTATTTTGCTCCCTTTACTGCTTTCCATGTGATCTTGACACCATTGACCGTCTTGCCGTCAGAGGTCTTCTTTGTCACAGCAGACGCCTTAATACCTTTGACCGGTGCAAGACTGTTCATGGAGGACGACCAGTTGGAAGCCGATGTCCATCTTCCGTATACGTTTCCTTTTCCTACCGCACGGATACGAACTGATACTGTTTCTCCTGCGCCAAGTCCCTTGATAGTATAAGTGTTTTTCTTTGTAGAAGCCTTGAGCGGTGTTGTATTCTTTGCATATCCGTTGATATCGAACATGGTGTATTCCAGCTCATATTTCGCAGCAAATGTATCCTTGTCCCATGTGATCTTTGCATTGGAACCGTTTACTTCACCATATATATTTTTGACAGTCGTATCCAGTGCCATCAATGCAGAACCGCCGCCGGATACATATTCCGTCTTACCGCCTGCCTTATAATAAGCAATAACAACATAGCTGTATTTCTGACCTGCTGCCAGCTTCTTATCCGTCAGACTTGTTTTGGATTTTCCAAGTGTTTTGATCAGCTCGTAGCGGTTATCTGATAAATAATCTTTCCTGCCGGACGCACTGAATTTCTTGGAAATCGTCTTTGGATCCGTATTTTCAGAACTGGAACGATAAATTTCATATTTTACGGCATTCGGTACCTTCGTCCACTTGATCTTTGCAGAAGACTTGGATGCCTTTGTAACGGAAACAGAAATATTGGCTGCATCTGCTGCCTTTACTGTGACCACTCTGTAATCGCTGTAATATTTCTCTTTCGTATCACGGTTGTAATAATAGCCACGAACCTTATACGTATAAGATACGCCGTTTTTCAGACCTGTGTCCTTATAAACATCATCTGTCATAGTCGCAATCTTTTTAAACTTCTTACCGCTCTTGCGATAGATTTCATAACCTGTGTTATATCCGCCGACAGTCAGCTTTACACTGTTCTTTGTCGCATAAGTGGAAACAGTCGGCTTGTCCGGCTTTGCATATTTATAGCTTACCATATTAGATGGTGCACTGATCGGTATGTAAGAATCATAACTGTAAGTAACCGGTGTCGTCTTTTCTACACCGTTTACCTTTATTTTCTTTGTCGTCTTATAAGTGATCGGTGTCTGATCACCGGTCTGCAGACTCTTGTCATAGGTATATGCGACAAAATAATAAGTTCTGCCCGGTACCAGATTCATATCACTCATTGCCGTGCTCGCATTATAAGAGCCGGATTCTGTTGTATACTTCACTTTATTTAATGCCAGCCGGTCTGCATCCGAAAGCTGATACTCCATTTCTCCATCTGCAGAACTCGGTTTCTGGAACTTTGTCGTATAATATGCCGGGAACGATGCTGCCTCATATGCAAATACAACTACATTTTTATCTGTTCCGTCCCATACCAGTCTCGGTCCTGTTGTTCCATAAGATCCGTCATTATTGGAATATTTTTCCACATGCAGATTGGTTACAGGTGTCAGTACCTGTGTATTCCGGGCAGCAGTTACACCTGCTACTGCTTTGATCGTTTCGAGACTCTGATCATTATAATATTTTTCATAATCGGTCAGGCTTGACGGTACAACCGCAAAATAGTAATAGCTGTAATTTTTATCCGTTGTTAATTCAAGCTCGCCCGTATCACTGGAATAGAAATAATTTACGGCAAAATCAGACGTGCTCAGCCCCAGTTTCTGTAATGTTGCACTATCCTTATAATAAACGTCACTAAAATTAGCTGTTGTCAGACTGATCGCCTTTTTGGAAGCGATTCTGTAAATACGATAATCTTCACAATTTGCCAGTGTTGTGTACGTAATACGGATCTTATTTTTATTGGTTGAATATCCTGATCCGCTTACCTCCGTTGCTACCGGAATATATCTGGCTGTCACAGAAGGAACCGCACCAACCGCCTGTGGTGCTGTATATGTATAAGTATATGGTTCAGACCATTCGCCAAATGCATCGATCACATTGACTGTATTTCCACTCTGTACACCATTTTCTGTGATCACCTTATTTTCCTGATGATAGTACAGACCACGTACACGCAGTCTGACTGACTGACCGTTTGTCAGGTACTTGTCATAAGTAAATCCGGTATAAGAACTCATCCGGTGTGGTGTACCGGATTTTTCATGTGCATTGTATTCGGTATTTAAAAGAGCGCCGTTTACCTCCACTTCATAACCGACTAAAAGCTCCTGTCCGGCGCTGTTTTTCTGGTCGGCTTTTATATGAAGGGTATTCCAGCTGAATGTAACATTTTGCGCATTCAATGCAATCTCCGTATATCCATAGTACTTTTTGATACGTTTTCCGCCTTCATAAACAGAATGGTAGCCTGCATTTTTATAACATTTGCCGCCTACTGCATAATAATCCGGTGAAACGTCATATTTATTCTGCCCCTGCTTCTGATAATAAGCATCTGATTTTGTATAACGGCCATACTGCTTCCTGAAAGCCTGAAGACCTGCTGTATCATCGGAAAAGCTGCCTGTCATCGGCATATTGTTTTCTGCCTTTACATGATAATAAGCACATTCTTTTCCGTTTATGTTAACTGTACCAAGGTCGCTGTAATAGGTTCCGTTAACTTTATATAACCGGGTAGCAGCATCCAGATAAGCTGATTTTGGATTGCCCAGCAATGCAATTTCATTATAGGATCTAAAAGTTGTAACATTCAGATATTTATCATATGATGCATACCTATAAAGTTTTCCGTTATAGCTGTAAAGTCCCGTTGCGGCATTTGCGTCGATTTTTCCCGGTGCTTCCACGCATGTGGCTGCATCCCGGACCGTAATATAACGATATACGATATTCCCATTATCATCCTTAAAGCTACCGTCATAGTCTCTTCCCGACGCCTCCAGTCCGATCACTTTTGAAATGCTTCCATCATATGCCTCATCTGCATCCAGATCCGCATCATTCTCTGAAACAGTGATCTCCGTATCATTTTCTGAGACGCTTGTCTCCTCTGCCTCTGCCACAGAACCGGCTTCCGGTGCTGCATCCTCTGCATCTTCCGTCTCCGATATCTGTACCTCTGTTTCTACGCTTTCCGGTACCACAGCTTCTTCTGCTGTCTCTGCTTCCGGTGCCACAGCTTCTTCTGCTGTCTCTGCTTCCAGTGCCACAGCTTCTTCTGCTGTCTCTGCTTCCGGTGCCTGCTCAGCAACTGTTTCCGTTGCGCAAGTCGCAGAGGCATCTGCCGGTGCAGCCACCACTGCCGATGCTTCTCCCAGCACCAGAGAAAAAGCAAGTGCAAACGCCATCACACGCTTTCCGTTTAAACTCTTCTTTCTCATGAAATCTCCCTTCCTTATACAATACTTATTCTATGCCCTATTTATTTTTGCCACTAGCGCATTGAAAATATGACACTATTTTATTATCGATTATTCCCCCTGCTTTTGCAACCGAAAGACAGCTGTTTTTCGCAGACGAAATTCACAAAAATAGAGGCTTTGCTTTGTGCAAAACCTCTTTCCTGTTTTAGGTTCATTTTAAGTTCTGTCTGCAGAGCAGTTTCAGCTGCCGGATCACGCTGTCGTAATCAGCGCATGTACTGCATTTCCGCAGCTGTTTCATAAGCTTATCTGTTTTGGGATTGCTTCCTCCTGCAATTTCATTAAATCCGACCTGCAGATAGCTCCACAGCTCCTTCATCTTGAACAGGACCGGCTTGTCGCCCTGCAGATAAGCCCTGTAGCCTTCGTAGATCCGGTCGTGGAATATCCACAGCTTATTGTCCATGGCTTTTCCCGTTTTCCGGCCTTCAGATTCTGTTATTTCTCCCGGCTGATTCCCGGATTGCCCCGATAGCTTTTCCGTAAACCCAGGCCGCATCAAAAAGCCTCTGCCGATCATCACAGCGGGCATCTTTGGGTAAGCATCTGCTAACTTCTGTATCTGTTCTTTTCTTACAATATCTCCATTGTAACACAGCTGCACCGCAGGCCGTTCGTGCTCCGTGCAGATTTTTCTGTAAGCCTTTGCAAATGCTTCTTCACGGATTCTTCCCTGATAGTAATCTTCCCGCAGGCGCGGATGAATGATCAGCTCTGAAACAGGAAAAGCTTCATACAGAGAAAGCAGCTTCTCCCATTCCGCTTCCTCCGCCATCCCAATCCTTGTTTTAATAGAAAGCCTTATATCTTTTCCCTCGGCCCAGTCATAACATTCCGTCAGAAACACCTTTAAAAGCTCCGGTTCTGCCAGAAGCCCTGCGCCGCGTTTCTTGGTGACAACAGTTGCCGATGGGCAACCAAGATTCAGATTCAGTTCCCGATAGCCAAACTGCTGCAGCATCTGTGCGGTAGATATAAAATCCTCTCCCTTATTTGCAAGAAGCTGCGGGATCAGACAGATCCCTGTATTGTTTTCGGGCAAAACATCCCTTAAATCACGGGCAGCCAGCTTCTTTCGACAACTGGCTGCGATAAAGGGTGCAAAATACCGATCGATCGTTCCCGGAAAGCAGGATTCATATGCATTTCGCAAAACAAATCCTGTAATGCCTTCCAATGGTGCAAAATAGATGTTCATAGGTACCCTCTGTTTCTTATTTTAAAAATCCGTTAATGATCTGCTCCTCAGCTTCTTTTTCTGTCAGTCCGAGTGTCATGAGCTTGATCAGTTGTTCTCCGGCAATTTTACCGATTGCCGCTTCGTGGATCAGGTTTGCCTCAATATTGTTGGCAGTAAGCTGCGGGCTTGCAGACACCACACCGTTCTCCATAATGATACCGTCACATTCGCTGTGTCCCGCACAGGCAGCATTTCCATTCATTACAGAGAAAAATTCCTGTTTGGAATGCCCTTTGGCAACAGAACGTGATACCAGATTGCAGCTGCAGCCATCTCCGTTCATATCCACCACAAAGTCAGTTTTTGCATACTGCCTGCCATGTGTCATGATCTTCTCACGAATCTCCAGTGTTGCATTTTCTGCCATATCCGCACGCGTGATACGCTCTGTGGAATCGATCCCCTTGATCTGGGTTGTCTCCATCTCCATGTACGAACCCTCCTGCATGTGCACGATTGTCTGCGGATTCATGATATTTTCGCCGTTACCGTCACCTTCTCCGTAGTGGCGTTCAATATAACGGACATGCGCACCCTTTTCCAGATAGAAGGTATGTATCCCTGCATGAAGCGATGTGTCCACGCCGCAGTTGTGGATTCCACAGCCTGCCACGATCGTGACATCTGCACCTTCTCCAATATAAAAATCATTATAAACACATTCCTGCAGACCGCTCTGCGACAGGAGCACCGGAATATGTACGCTTTCATTGATCGTTCCCGGCTTTATGATAATATCGATTCCATCCTTGTCTGTCTTGGACACAATATCAATATTTGCGGTTGTGTTTCTTGCCATTTTCTGTCCATTGGCACGGATATTATAAGCACCTTCCGGAATTTCATGCAGTCCGGCAACCTGCTCGAGTAAATTTTTCTGTATTAAGTCCATGGTTCTACCTCCTACAACTTCTCTGTCAGTGTCTGACACGCCTTTGCCGTTCCGAGAAGCTCAGGCAGTACTTCCTGCTTTGTACCAATCTTTTTTAATTGTCCATCCGCAATCACAATGATCTTCTCCGCAATATCCAGAATACGTTCCTGATGGGAAATGATCAGGATCGTTCCCTGAATCTCATCCCGCATCTTTTCGAAAACACGGATCAGGCTGTTGAAGCTCCAGAGATCAATACCTGCTTCCGGCTCATCAAAGATGGAAAGCTTTGTTCCTCTTGCCGTGATCATGGCGATCTCAATACGCTTCAGTTCCCCGCCGGAAAGACTGCTGTTGATCTCGCGGTCAATATATTCCCGCGCGCAAAGCCCCACTTCCGACAAAATATCGCAGATCTCATTGACACTCAGCTTTTTCCCCGCTGCAATCGTAATAAGATCACGGACTGTCAGTCCTTTAAAATGCACCGGCTGCTGGAATGCAAAGCTGATGCCCTTATTGGCACGCTCTGTGATATTCAATCCTGTGATATCCTCACCATCCAGCAGAATCTGACCGCTTGTCGGTGTCACAATTCCCGCAATGATCTTTGCAAGCGTTGACTTACCTCCACCGTTCGGTCCGGTGATCGCCACAAAATGATCCTCAATCTGCAGACTGATATCCCGGATGATCTCTTTGTTATCTTCTACTTCATAACATATATTTTTCAGTTCTAACATAAATTATTTCTTCCTTTTTGATTTCTGATTCTGCCATACGTCAGCTATTATAGTTTACCGCTCCGCACGCATCGGATTGTGCAGGAAGTCTTCATAAGCAAGTCTGATACCGTCTTCAAGCTCTGTCTTGTATTTCCAGCCAAGGCTTTCAGCCTTTGAAACATCCAGAAGCTTTCTCGGTGTTCCGTTTGGCTTACTCGTATCCCACTTGATCTCTCCCGTAAATCCTACCACCTTTGCCACAAGCTCTGTCAGCTCTTTGATCGTCAGTTCCTTACCTGTTCCGGCGTTGACTGTCTCATCTCCGCTGTAGTTGTTCATCAGGAACACACAAAGGTTAGCCAGATCATCCACGTATAAGAACTCACGCAGCGGTGAACCGTCTCCCCAGCAGGTTACTTCCTTAAGTCCTGCCTCTTTTGCCTCATGGAATCTGCGGATCAGCGCCGGCAGTACATGGGAATGTGTCGGATGGTAGTTATCATTCGGTCCGTACAGATTGGTCGGCATTACGGAAATATAATCTGTTCCATACTGTTTATTTAAAAATTCACAATATTTCAGACCGGAGATCTTCGCAAGCGCATATGCTTCATTTGTCTTTTCCAGTTCTGAAGTCAAAAGGCAGCTTTCCTTCATCGGCTGTGGTGCCATACGCGGATAAATGCAGGAAGATCCAAGGAATTCCAGCTTCTTACAGCCGTTCTTCCATGCACTGTGGATCGCATTCATCTCCAGGATCATATTATCATACATAAAATCAGCCAGTGCATTCTGGTTTGCCACGATTCCGCCCACCTTGGCTGCTGCCAGGAACACATATTCCGGTTTTTCCTGCGCAAAAAATTCCTCTACAGCATCCTGTCTTGTCAGATCCAGTTCCTTATGGGTTCTTGTTACAATATTGTGATAGCCCTGTCTTTCCAGTTCTCTTACGATCGCAGAGCCAACCATTCCTCTGTGGCCTGCCACATATATTTTTGCGTCTTTTTCCATCATTTTGGTACACTTCTTTCTCTATCATTTATCGTCTTATTCAAAATCTGAGCCTGCCTGTCATATCACGGCAGCTTCTGCAGCCGGCAGTAAGCACCGTCTTACTTCACAACGCCCTTCTCCAGATATTCTTCCAGATTTGTCTTGATGTGCTCTTCTGCTCTTTCCACAGCAACCTTTTCCATATCATGTTTTGTCATAAGCGCTACAAGCTCTTCAAAGCTTGTCTTGGTCGGATTCCAGCCAAGCTCTGTCTTCGCCTTGGTCGGATCTCCCCAGAGATTTACTACATCAGTCGGGCGGTAGAAATCAGGGCTGACTTCAACGATCACTTTGCCATTGGCTTTATTAATACCCTTTTCGTCCATTCCGCTTCCCTGCCATTCCACTTCAATACCTGCATGATGGAAAGCAAGTGTTGCGAACTCTCTGACAGAATGCTGTACACCTGTTGCGATCACGAAATCTTCCGGCTTATCATGCTGCAGGATCAGCCACATACATTCCACATAATCCTTTGCATATCCCCAGTCACGCAGACTGTCAAGGTTACCTAAATACAACTTATCCTGTTTACCCTGTGCAATTCTCGCCGCAGCCAATGTGATCTTTCTTGTTACAAAAGTTTCACCACGGCGTTCGCTTTCATGGTTAAATAAAATACCGGAGCAGCAGAACATATCATAGGCTTCTCTGTACTCTTTTACGATCCAGTAGCCATACTGCTTTGCAACTGCATATGGAGAATACGGATGGAACGGTGTTGTCTCTTTCTGGGGAACCTCTTCTACTTTTCCGTAAAGCTCTGAAGTGGAAGCCTGATAAATACGGCAGGTCTTTTCGAGACCGCAGACACGGACTGCTTCAAGTACTCTGAGGACACCTGTTGCTACCACATCGGCTGTATATTCCGGAACATCGAAGCTGACCTGCACATGGGACTGTGCTGCCAGATTGTAGATTTCATCCGGTCTGATCTCTCCGATCAGCTTTACAAGGCTGATGGAATCTCCAAGATCTCCAAATTTCAAATGAAAATGCGGTGTTCCTTCCAGATGGGCAATACGTTCCCTGAAATCCACGGAAGATCTACGGATCATACCGTATACCTCATAACCCTTTTCCAATAAAAACTCTGCTAAATAAGAGCCGTCCTGTCCGGTCACACCTGTGATAAGTGCTTTTTTTGCCATAGTTCCTTCTCCTTTTTCTATTCTATATGACGATATTGCTATTTTCTGTTTATTATAATATACCCATGTTTCTGCCTTATCCATTCATTGTATTGACATTCATTTGCATTATATTGACTTTTATTTTGAACTTCTATACTATATAGAAAAGATCTTACAGAAACGGAGTTTTTTCATGAAGCATCAGGCATTATTTCACGGTGATCTCGTCAATACGACCCGGATCATTTATACTCCTTCAGAGTTTGCCAAAACTTCCCTTTTACATGTACAGGAAATTGGCACCTTGCAGGCACAAAAACCGCATGTCAGCAAACGCGAAGATCTGGATTCCTATCTCTTTTTTATGGTACGATCCGGCTCCGGCGAGCTGCATTATGCACATAATACTTATCCGCTCGGTGTAGGCGATTGTGTCTTTATCGACTGCAGATCCGCCTATTTTCACGAAACAAAGGACGATCTCTGGAGTCTTTCCTGGGTGCATTTTAACGGTCCCTCGATCGATGGTATCTACCAGAAGTATAAGGAACGCGGCGGTCTGCCCGCCTTTCATGCAAATGCATTTTCTCTTTATGAGGACTGTTTTAACCATCTTTACAGCATAGTATCCGGCAAATCTTATGTCCGGGACATGCAGATCAATGAAGGGCTTTCTGCCCTTTTAACCCTGTTGATGGAGGATAGCTGGCATCCGGACAGTATGCCTGCGCGTACCAAACGTACCAGCCTGTGGCATGTCCGGGAGTATCTTGACCAGAATTATGCGCAAAAAATATCGCTCGACGATCTTGCCGAACGATACTTTATCAACAAATATTATCTCACCAGAATTTTTAAAGAGCAATTTGGCGTTACCATCAATAATTACCTTTTAAATGTCCGCATCACCCATGCCAAACAGGAGCTGCGCTTTACCGGAAAATCTGCTGAAGAGATCGGTGCTGAGGTCGGTTTTCACGAACTGTACTATTTCAGCCGCGTCTTTAAAAAGGTGGAGGGCTGCAGCATCAGTGAATATCGAAGAATGTGGGGAACATGATCATATTTCCAGCTCAAACTTCTGTTTATCATGCACATTGATATCTTTTCCAAGCTGGATCTCCACAAGCTTCAGCTCTGTATCTGCAAAAACTGTGTGACGACATCCTGCTGCCATTGTGATCACATCGCCTGCTTTCACAGCCTGCTCAAATCCGTCTACGACCGTTCTGCCGTTTCCGGAAATAACCACCCAGACTTCATCCCGGTTTTTATGGCTGTGATAATTCATGCTGTGTCCCGGATTTAAGGTTACCTTGATCGTCATTGAAGTTCCTTCCACATCAAGTACCCGGAAACTTCCCCATGATTTTTCCGCAAACATGATCTGCTGCTCGAATTTGTCCACATAAGGCTTGATATAGCTGCTCTGCTCTTTATCGGATACCAGAATACCATCCGGCGAAGCGGAAATAACCACATCATGCAGTCCCATTGCAAGTACAGGCACATCCATTTCATTGACAATATGCACATCTGAACAGGTCTCATTCAAGACACCTTTTCCAACAACAGATTCTTCCATTGCCTCTGTCAATGTGTTCCATGTACCGAGATCCTTCCACTGCCCCGCAAAGCGCTGTACCTGAATCTTGTCCTCCTTCTCTACGACCGCATAGTCAAAAGAAATCTTTGTCAGTGTCTCATATTTGTCAAATAGATCTTGATAATCCGTAAAATCGATCAGCTCATGTGCCTTCCGGAGCACATATTCCAGCTTATAGGCAAAAACACCGCCATTCCATAGCGCGCCACGCTTTATATATTCCTCTGCCACATCTGCCGTCGGCTTTTCCTTGAATGTTTCGACCCTGGACGTATGATCAGCAGTTTTTGGAATAATATAGCCGTATTTTTCACTCGGATAAGTCGGCTCGATTCCCATAAGTACCAGATTGGCTTCACCCTTGTCCGCCTGCTCAGACAGCTCTTTCAGCGCAACAAAATAGTCATCCTCTACATAGGGATCGACAGGGCAGACTACTACCGATTCCTCCGGGCTGACTTTCATTTCATCTACAAGATAAGCTGTAGCTAACGCAATAGCCGGGAAGGTGTCTCTTCTGCATGGCTCTATGGAAATTCCTACACCATCACCAAGCTGGTTATGGATCGCCGAAACCTGCGTCTTGGAGGTTGCGATTGTAACGGTTGCATCCGTATCTACCGTCTTGATCTGCCGATAAACACGCTGTACCATAGACTCATAAGAGCCGTCCTCTTTCTTAAAAATCTTTATAAACTGTTTGCTTCTGATATCATTGGAAAGCGGCCACAGACGCTTCCCTGATCCGCCTGACAATAATACAATGTTCATCTTTTTTCCTGTTCCCTTGTATAAATACAATTAGTTTAACACGAATAGAGTGAACGGGCAACTATTTCCCTGCTCCCAGCAGACAAACCAGTCCGAAAACCAGCAATATGATACCAATTATCTTCTGCACCTTTCCGCTATTTTGTCTTATATTCCAAATGACGATTCCCAGTGCTATGAGCACATAGGGCAGACCGAATTAGTGTCTGCTGATTTTGAACCGGAAACGGTTTAATCAGCAGACACTAAGTAGGATTGTCACAAATTGTCATGTGGTGTTGATTTTATTTATTAATATATAAGCCATAATATAGCTACCATAATAACAATCTTAAATATGCATGGTGGTACAATTCTTCGTATACTCTTTTTATTCTCAACACTAGTCCTTGCAACTCCAGAAATTATTAAACTTGCAATTACTGTTATAACCCATCCAAGTGAAAGACCCTTAAAGCAATTCAAAAGCTTTACATTCATATCAATGGTAGTCACCCATAGAACGACTAGCATAACCAACGAAAACACAAATGGAAGATTCACATATTTTTTAAGAACCTCATATTCCGTGATATAAACTCCTCTAGCAGACTCAATCATATAAAACCAATTAAGTATAATCGATATTAATCCAACTACAATTGCTGCTAATATAAAGTAATTATCTAAGCTTTCCTGTAACATAGTTTATTGCCTCCGTTATTCTCTCTGCAATGTGATTTACTTTTTCTTCGTTTATAGAACCATGATTGCTATCCTTCAAAAGACCTTCCCTTACGTCTTCTGCCGAATCCCAGGCATTTATCAACACTTGGCCTAAAACATCCGACACTTTTTTTATATTTGCAAGTTCATGTGAAAATTCATGTAATTCATCTGCAATTCGCGACTCACGATAACAAACGAAGTTTTTTTTAAAATCACTTATAGTTTCTGGGTAAAAATAGAATCTTGTTCCATTACACACAAAAAATAATAGTATAAAAAAAACAACAGTACCGACTTGAATTTTAGCAAGCACGCCACCTTTTTTTTCACATTTAGCAATTTCTTTTTTTCTGCTTAGTCCTTTGAAAAATAACTTATGTGCACTAATTTCTTCTTTATATATTTTATTTAAAAAATCATCTGGCATCCTACGCCCACACGCAGTGCAATTTCTTTTCCTAAGCGGATTAGTTGTGTCACACTCGCATGTCCAGAAAGTGGAAATATTATGTCCTGACAACTCTATATCACCTCAGATACTTATTGTTTTAGCAAATAGTAACACTACTAGAAGAAATTTAACTCCACACCATACAATATCTTTAGGAATTGATAAGTAATATTTCTTCTTAGCCACTCTTACACTGTGAACAATAGCAAAAATTAACCAACAACCAGCCATTAAGCCCAATAAAAATTTGCTTGCATTTATCCATGAACCAAACATAAAGATCAAAACAAAAAAACTCGCTACTGAAACAACAAAGAGCCACCTATTGATATTTGTTTGATTTATTTCAACCTTTTGCAATTTTTTATACTCATTGATAATGCTTTTAATACCTGAAAATGCGCCGCCGAATAATAGTAGCAGCTGTATTAACCATATTAGAAGTCTGATAATTAATGGAGCAAATAACAAGCACGTACCAGCAATTACAGCTAAAATAATTGTTCGTTTTTCTTCCTCTTTAGCATGTCCTATATTTTGAACGTGTATTTCTTCCTTATAAATTTGATTAAGCACATTTTCAGGAATAACATCACCGCAAACTTTACACCTTTTTTGTCTCAATGAATTCGCCTGATTACATGAGCATCTCCACGCAGATGTTATATTTGGATTACTCGTCATCATCTACCATATCCTCTGTTTCTGTTATTTTTTCATCTTCATATACAAAGTTTTCTTCAGTAAGCTGAATATCTTCATGACTAGTATCAAAGTTAAAATTACTGGTTTTTTCTAACAAATATTCAAAAGCAGCATCTTTCCTAATAAGAACCCCGTCAAAACTAATACCATTTTCTTTCAGATACTCATTATCTGTTTCAGAAATAGACAATGGAATTGCTATTTTTTCACCATACTTCTTATTCTTTATGGAGTAAGCATTCATGTAATCAATAGACTTATATCCAGAGGTAATTATCATCGGATATTTCATCCCTTCAAACTTGGCCAAATATGCCCAACGGTAATAAATTTGTGTAGTCTGCAACTTATCTATACTAACAATAGTATCTCCTTCATTAAGAATATCCATATGCTTGTATTCTAGAAGTCTGCTATTAATCTCATTTCTTAATTCTTCATCAAAATTTACAGACTGAACAGGCACTACTCCATCAGATCGTTCTTCTAGAATTTGTTTCATATACTTAATATCCTCTTCTAGATATCCTGGTATTACAGTGCCTGTTGCTGCTTCGATTTGCATTCTTCTAGGAGTATCATACATAGTGTGATTTACGGCATTACCATTTGCATTCTCCTCAAGTGTTGTACGTCCCATTTCAGTAATTTCACTAGTTTCATTGTCTATATGATGATAAACCATTACCTCATTATTAAGAGCTCTTTCAATCATCACTTCTTTCATTCCAGACAATGCTGCTATTTCACCCACCGTGTGAAATCCTGCATCATATAACCTTAATACAAGCAATTCTAGAGCTTCAAAGTCTTCAACAATATGCTCTTTTACCATAACTTCTGCCATCGCAACAGGGCATAAAAAAGTATGAAAATATAATAATTTTAATGGTGGTTCTCCATCGAAATTAGAAAGGAACAGACTCTCAGCTTCTTTTCTAATTTCTTTTGATGTTTTTTTCGCCATACTATGCATCCTTCCTCATCAATTGCTCCGAATTAATAATGTTTCCTGCTCCATCATTAACATGTTGCATAAGCAATCTCATAAATCTTGCAAATTTTCTTTCACAAATTGCAGGGCAATCAGCACACTGATCAATATATTCTTGTCCTACAACAAAATCTTCCTCCATGTTTGCACATGGCCAATCTGGTGCATCATCCACTATTTTTTCCATATTCATACAGTTTTCGAGATACTCCAAGTCTCCCACAATAACTAACTGCTTCTGGCATCTAGTAAAAGCAACATTTAAACGTCTAAGTTCCTTCATGAAGCCAACTCTTCCAGCTTCAGCATTCTTATATGTGGTGCTCCTTGTCAGACTATAGAGAATAAGTGGTCTTTCCTGTCCTTGGAAACTATCTAATGATGCAACCATACTTCTGATTTGACTTTGCTTGATACCTAACTTACTCTTTGATAGGTATTCCCTAATAAGCCTAACCTGCGCACCATAAGCTGAAATAATACCAATATTGTCTTCAATTTCAGCTAGGAATTTCTCTCTACTTTCTTCGGGCTGATTATTAATTACATTTGCAACTATTTTTGCAATTAATTGGGCTTCATAATGATTCTGATATCCCATTTTGCTTGCTGGCTGACTTTCACCACGTTCTCTTGATTTGCTTGTAGGTATTACAACTAACGGTTTATCTGTTCCAGGAACCATCGGTGCAAATTTATCCATGTCATAGCTAGAATGATAATTTCCCTCATAAAACCATTCGGAAATAATATCTGAGATATTGCTAGGCATTCTAAACTGACTATTTAAGTTCACAAGTTTTTTTCTATCATTTACAACCCTGCCAATCATATCCTGAACAACTTCCGGTGCAAACTGTTTATATGCCTCTGGAACATAATCCTCAAGAACAGGCTTTAATAGTAAAGACTTATCCAATCCCTGACTTTCAAGCTCTTTGATATTCTTTTTTCTCATAGATTCAAAAGCATATTCAAAGAAACTCATATTTAAGAGTTTTATGTCAATTTCCTCTGCTTTACATGCCGCAATAACATCATCATTTGCACATGGAGGAATTTGCTTATAATCTCCAAGCAATAAATTCTTTCGTGCTCTACTCATTGGCACTAATGCATTATGTATCTGTATCTGACCAGATTCATCAACAATTGCCACATCAAATTTAACATTAGAAAATGTTCTATTAGAATTAATTCCAATACATGTTGCTCCAACAATCTGACATGTCTCAAGCAAAGCATTTTGCATAATATCATTACGCTCATTATTAACTATCAAATTCCATTCTGCCAAAGCAGCTTTTGTCTTAGCTATTGTATTTTCCAATGCTCCAAGCTTTGCAAGTTCTGATTCGATTAGCTTAACAATTGTGGACAGCTCAGTTCCAAACTCTGCTCGCTCGTATAATCCTGCAATTTCACCACTAAATGAAGGCGTGAATTCCAACTTTGTTGCTTCCTGCATATATGTCAACAAACTTGTTTTAGCAACTTTATATTGCTCAACAAATCCTTTCTCTCTTACAGAAAACGTCTCTTTTTTCATCTGAATGACTGCTTCATTATACTGTTTTACAAGATTTATATATTCTGCACGCAGATTATATAAACCTGCAGCGCCACCCTCAAGCTCTTCTCTAACTCTCTTCGCATATCTACGGTGGAAGAGTTGCATAAGCTTGCCCTTTCCCTCATATACCTGCAAAAAAATCTCTTTATGCGCTCTTGCTTCAAGTATTGCATCAAGTTGAGTCTCGATAGTTCTAACTTGACTATATAATTCGCTAACTGTTTTTGTAGCTTCGCCAATGATCGTACAAAATTCTTCAACTGATTTTCGTTTTTGAAAATAATCATCTATTAGAGATTTATATTTTGTTAATCTGTCTCTATATTGAATGATTTCCTGCTCATTATGGACAAAATCTGATTTGACACGCTTATCATTTTCATTAAAATGACTTTGCATGGCGGCTATTTTATTTTGTGGCAAATATGGTTTGCAGTTTTCCTGAACCTTATTTTCATTTCCCAATCGGACTGTCTCGGCAATTCTTCCAAATCGTGCCAAAACATTATCTACCGCAGCATTGTTCTGAGAAGAGATTAGTACTCTCATCCCTTTCTTTATGAAATATTCAACCCAGAAACTGATAACAGTTGTCTTTCCTGTTCCTGGAGGTCCTAAAACCAACAACAAATCCTCAGTTAAAATTCCCTTTATTATAGCCTCTAACTGCATTTGATTCGGTGGATACTTATCGGCCATCTTTTCAACCAAATAGTCTTTTAAATCATCTGGGATTTCCTCATATCCATCCACAGAAAAGTCATCAAAGACTTTATACATATACTTAGACTCAATTTTTCCACGTTCCATTGTTCTAATAACTCTGCTTCGTACTTTTGTCTGAGTATCGTTTATACCCATAACAAGTTTTCCACTCTGTGGAATGTCTACATCATCAGACTGATGATAAAACGCTATAGAATAAATTACAGCATCATCACTTTCATCATCTATATTTTCAAGAACACCCGTGTATACTCCTCTATCAGCCTTTTCTATATCGATTACCGTAACTCGATCACCTACAGTGAAAAAAGCATTCTCTTCATCAGCATTTCCATCATTTGAGTAAAAATCATAAACTGAGCCCTTATTTGTTTTCTGAGAAAATTCCCTCTTAAAATAAAGTACACCTTCCCCCTGAGATTGCTTATACTGCTCCACCCAGTTTTCTTTATCAGTGTAATCTCTAAATGGTCTAACAATATTTCGTTTAAATCTTTCTGAGATTTTAATTCTCTCTATAGTCTGTTCAGACTCATCTTCATCCTCATCTGAATCAAAATATCGTTCCATTGAATCAAGTAGGTCATTATATATTGATTCATTCATTTTCCATGAATTATCATCAACTTCCGGATATATAGCTCCACCATATACAATATGAACACTACCATCTGGAATTATGGTAAAAATTCTTGTTTTGAATAACTGATCTTTCTTTTCTGCTGCTTTTTTTCCATAAAGTACGCTAGTACATTGAAGATTTAAAAAATCACTTCCAAAGAAGTTCAAAACATATTTACCAACATACAGAGAATATCTTCTTTCGGAAGTATTATTCTTTTTATATGAAGTAACTACAAAAGTTTTACACCCTCTTAACTCTTTTAGAATATTATTGAAATTTTCTTGTGAAACCTTCTGGGCGTTAAGGAAAAATATAATTCTCCCAGAAATCTTTTTATAATTTCGAGGATGAAGTTTGATTACTGATTCACTCATTATCCATCACCCCCATACGTTCATCATCCACAATTAACTCTGTTGGTAAAGTCTGCGCTATCTCTAAAATTTTGCTATTGATTTCTGATAAGACAGACACCTCATCAGCATTAAAAATATCATTTATTGTCTCACTCATAATCAACCTATCCTCACATTTCTTAATGCAGCTATTGCTCTGCCAAATGTGACCCTTTGTTCTGCTTTAAAAGCTGTCATTTTATTTGCTGTCTCATACAAAGATGGCACTCCGTTTATATCCATAAGATATTCGGGTAATTCTGGCATCTGCCTCCACTCAATATCTTTAGCTTTATATGTATAGTCCTCTCCAACAATTGGAGCTCGTCCAAGCAAGAGTTCATATAAAATCTGACCTATTGCAAACATATCTACTGCAGAACTAATTCTAACTCCGGAATCTTTAATTCCAATCTGCTCAGGAGCTTGATAATATGTTGTTCCAACCTGTCTTATATGATTTAGATTTGCACAACCAAAATCTATTATATAAACATCCCATTTCTTTTCTTTTTTGTTGAAGTATATATAAATATTCTCTGGTTTTAAATCACGATGAACTAGCCACGCATTCTTACTAGTCAAATCACGCATTATCTCACAAAGCTGTTGTATAATTTTCACTCTGACAAATATGTCTTTCTTATCCAATGCATCCTTCTTATGTGAATGCATCCATTCTCTAAGTGATACGCCTGGGACTTGTGACATAATAATTATGTATTGTTTACTTTTTTTATCATCCCATGCATCAATTAAACTTGGAACTTTTGAAGAGCATGCCTTTATTTTTTTCAATGTATTAGCTTCTTGAACTGATACCTCTTGCAATTCTCTTCTTACCATGGGGTCTTCTATTTCCCCATATTTGAGGATTTTGACAAATGCTGCTTTATTTTCTTCGACTATACATGTTCCACACCAAATCTTTGTAATCTGATTTTCATACACCGGGCCAAGCACATCATACTCGTGATTGTTACTACAATTCTTCAAGAGCATCTTCCAACTTCTCCTTTAATTCCTCTACTCCATCAATTTCATTGAGAGAACTATCAAATATCTCTGCCAGAATATCTGCCACTTCATCTGAAAAATAATCATATAAATCATCCGTATCTATAGTTTCTTTAACAGCTGTGCGATCAACGCAGTAAACCATCAATACGGCAACTGAATATACATCAACCTTCTCCCAGTTAGTGCTTTTTCCTTCACTATCTTGTCGAACTTCTCTTGGAAGGAATGGATTCGTTACAATTAAATCCTTCATACTTGCAAATACAGTCGCATCATAATTATTTATCTTTGCCGTCTCCATATTTACAACGCTAGCCATATAATCATCTCCATCTGGAGTGATTATTACATTTCCCGGTTGAATGTTTCTTAAATGTATTCCATTTCCAATATGTTTAAGTTCTAAGAGCACATTAAGAATATCTAATGCAATCTGAACTACTTGCTTTTCATCTAATACTCCCGACTTTACTTCAGCCAATAATTTGCTATCCGAATATACCGAATAAGCAATATAATCCCTGTCCGATTCTGCCATCAGATTACTAGGATAATAAACATCTAGAAGATAACTGGTTCTCTTTTTATCCTCCTTGATTCTATTACCAGTCAAAACACTCCTCGCTCCCAGATCGTTTTGTATAGAGGATTCACTATTTCTATGTAATACTTGAAAATAGTAATAGTTTTCTTTTGGATCCTTAACAAAGTAGTTATAATCCCCAAATATAACTTCGTTATCACTCTTAGGTACCGCTCTAACAATCTCATAGAATCCAAAAGGGACACGATTTACATCGAATTCAGCTCCATTAGCTTGGTTTGGGAATATCTCTGCTAAAATAGCAAATAAACATTTCACAGATGTCATTGCTATTTCAACGTTTTCAGCATTTACAATATGCAAATGCTCTGCTCCCGCTTTCAAATGCGCAGCCTTATTACCATTCAAGCGGATTTGATGTGCTTCATCTTTTTTCGTAAACACACCATTTGAGGTACATGTTTCAATCATTGTTGTTAGATTTACACTTCCGTCTTCTCTAACATGTTCAAGGTGATTACTTTTTATAAGGGCTTTACACAAATTTTCTAAAGACACTCTGGCATTTAAAAGTGTATTATATGGAGAAACAAGAACATTTCTTTCTGCAACTTTAGCTGCATTGATTAATTCACTTTTATACTTCGGCAACAAATCTATCTCATCAAATATATCAAAATTCATGTAATACCCCCATATTCCTAAACATATTATAAATATGAATCAATCATCTGCTTTGCTACCAGCATAGGTTGACATCCACTCCAAACTTTCTCGTCACCTATTACAACTAGTCTGTATTTTGCATGGGTAACAGCTACATTAACAATATGCAACCTCATCATAATTCTCATCTGGACTCTGCCCATCCCATTCAACATTTTGAGCAATCTTCTGTATGCAGGTTTTCTTTTTAATAGATCCAACAAACACCGTATAGTCACTCCACAAAGGAAGCAGCGTTTCCTCAGTGGCAAACTTTGTTATACTTTGCAAAGTATCTCCTGTTTTGAAAGAAATAAAGTCCTCTACTACCTTCTTGGGACGTTTTATTCTTCCTGAACTCAAATCATTCTTATACGTAGTTGCCTTCTTCTCTATTTCTTTAAAAGACTTAGTACTCTGCTGATTCAAAAACTCCATTAAAAACCAAAAATCTAGAATTCGAACAGCATTTTCCTTATCAATATTTGTTTTTCCGGACATGCCAGTCACCTCAAAAATTTTATGCTCGCCAATACCCTATTTATTGATACATAAATGTAATTTGTTTCTTTAACCATTGGAATCGGTTCTCTCCATCTTCAGAAATCACCATATCCGCAAATACTGCATAGTTGGTAGCAAGTTCATCACATAATTCAAGTGATAATTCATCTCTGAGGCATATTTCTCCTTTTCTATTCATCACTTCAATTTCTCCATACTTAAGGATGACATCCTCTGTGGCTCCGTGATAAACGAGACAATTAGCCATTCTTTCTGCGTATATGCCTTCAAGTTCTTCATCATTTCTAGAAATAGCTATCAATCGCAAATACTTGAAAATGATTTCACTCGGATGTCCAGCTAGCTTCCATTCTTTTTTATGTATTTTCTTTCCAAATTTCGCTTCAACATTCTGAAGTTCCAACCATATTCTTTCAGTCAATTCTGAAAGCCTAAATACATATAATGCCCTAACATATATGTACAAAGCATATTTCATGTTAATCAGCGAATCATTTTTTGCACCTTCGTCGATAATGTATTTCAGCTGATCTATCAATTTTGCCTTTCCATCAAAATAATTCTCCGCCTCTGACAAATATGCTTCTTTATTTCCTGTATCAAGGTAAAAATGTAACAGGTAGGATTGTGTTATTTTGTAATTAGCAGAACCCTCTTTAAAATGGCCTAGTGCTGCTCTAAACTCATCTTCAGCTCGTTCATCTCTCTTAAACGCATATACCTGACCTCTCTGACTGTGCGCCTTTCCCATAGATTCAAAGCCGATATCACTTACACCAGGAAGCATAAGATCTTTTTTAAGATCCGTAAGCAATTCTTGGTACACTATGTTCTCATCAGAAAGTTCTTCTGCTCTATCTGTCTCAAAATAGTCACAACAAAATACAACCAGTTTGTTTCTTGTACTTAAGTAATCCTCCAAACTTACTAGACCAGCATATTTGTTACATTTTTCAAAATAAGCCTCAGCACCTTTGCTATCTCCTATGTGGCAACATGCTGTGACACCAATGTCATACAGTATGTATAAAATTCTCTTTGCCTCAGGACTGTGAAATCTTTCTTCCATCGCCGGTGCAAGCTTTTCTAATACGCCAAGAATATAGAAACACTTATCCTGGTCCAATGTGTTATTGTTCAAAGTCTCATTCAACTTGCGAATTGCCATATTGAAATCTGACACATTTGTACTATCAGTAATCTTGTCTTCAATCTTCTTGAACCAAAGATTTTTATAATATTTGGCAAACTCGCCATCTAACTTTCCAGCATCAAATGCAATGCTTAACGCTTTGTAATAATCTCCTTCAGCATATTTAGACCATGCTTTGGCATAAATATTGTCGATTTCATCATATCCAAAAACTAAATTTTCTGATTTTCCTGTAAGTTCTTGAACGCTTCCAACAATATAATTAAGCCACTCATCTGCATTAGCCCCTTCAACATCAAAGCTTAGAACAGAGCAAATACTATCCGCCATGTAAAGGAATTCCATGCCTTTTGAATCCCACCCATGATAGCCAATAGAATCAACATTAAAATTCATTATTTTAATATTAGGCTGATCTGCCTCAAAGATAGCTTTTGCTATAACAGATCTATATATATCAGGATTAGTTAATCTAAACTGATATTTCCCATCTTCTGCCTGTTCAGCCTTATATCCCTGTTCCTTGTACTCTTTGAATAATGTACTGTTATTATCTAGAAGTGCACTTCTTCTAGTTGCGATATCAAGTGATATTTCTTGAATATTATCTATTAGAGGATTATTAAAGATTAATCTAGAAATCAACTCATCTGCCATATGAAAATACAAATTGCTTGCATAGTCATCTTTAGCCAAAATATTAGCATTTTGACTCAGTAATTTAGTCATTCCTCGATCACTTTTCAGAACCACAAAAGTGAAGTATTCCCCTTTGCGATCTTGAAAATCTCGCATTGAACCATTTCGATCCTTGTACTGAAGTTTGCTTCCCTTATATGTTCCTTTACGAACGAACTCCGCTAAAGATAATTTTATTTTTTCCTTTACAGGTTTCACAACAAAATGGTCTCTACTACCATTTCCATTTGAATGAAGAGCTTCTGGATACGAAAATCCAGATTTATTCTTTGCATCTTGAGCAGCATCCGCTATTACAGATTTGTAATAGGCTGCAACTCTCTTTCTTTCTAGTATTTCCTCTCCATCAACGGCATGATCATCATATATTAATCCACCAATAAAAATTGGTTCATTTATATTCTTTAATCCTTCAAAATCTCCGTATTCATCAAGTGCGTATGTAAGCATACTTTACCTCTTCCCCATTCATTAACCTGAATTATTCACAGCAGTGCCGTGAAAGTGCTTGAAATCCGCATAGTTACTACGTTTTAACTGAATATTGCTTTTCATCTATCAAGTGAATGAAAAAAGAGCATCCATTTGTGGTAAAATTAAGGTGTCAAATCTTAAAAAATAACCCAAAGGAGCCCTTTATGAGTATTGTAAACACCTTAGTCTTAGAAAGCAATAGACAGATTAAAATAGATTTTGATGGAGGAGATCTCTCCTCCGATGCAGGTCTGCTTCTTATCAAAGAATTCATAAGCAAGCTTGGTATTGATAAGCTTTTAGACAAAACTTTCAAGACCAATGATCCAGTATTCAAGTCTATCAGAGCAATGGTTATCATCCGCTTGTCTGTTATGACGGAATGACTGGAGATCTGATAAAGATCCAGCTGCGTGATGGAACGCAGTATTCCTGTACCGGAGTAGTTGATTTTTTGCAGCCGGTACTGGATGAATATCTGCATGACTATCCGGAAATCCCTATTCTGCTTCGTGGTGATAGTGTTTTTTCCACGCCTGATCTTTATAAGCAGTGCGAGGAAAACGGCACAAGCTATGTGATCCGGCTGAAGGAGAATGGCATCTTACGTGGAAAAGCATCCTATCTTATGGATGAGCTTGATGAAATCACCAGGAATAACAAAGTGGATTATGCGGTAGTTTA
>ERZ1027229.73-NODE-73-length-49873-cov-11.132643_pt1 | contig 49873 bp, 38 predicted proteins | sample MGYA00519245_ERZ1027229 | MGnify/ENA primary metagenome ERZ1027229 (study PRJEB26926, sample SAMN06164466) | human gut metagenome | biome: ENVO:00009003; feature: ENVO:2100002; material: ENVO:00002003 | host: Homo sapiens | place: USA | collected 2012 ...
ACTTCGTAGGCCAATGAAGTTAACTTCGTAGGCCGATGAAGTTATATTCATTTTTCAGGGCAGTTAGGAAGGGTATTTTCCCCTCTATCTTGCGACACCTGCAGCCTTCCTCTGCTTATTCCACAACTCTTCGGATCACCATTGGCGAATCGGAGACAGTGTCGCTCTTCTGACCGATGCCTACTATCACTGGCGAAGAACTTAGAATGAAGTTTCAGTTCTGCCGTCTTGTGCGGATTGGCAAGTTACAGGCAAGTTAGAATCCACCCTATAACTATTTGAGAATCAGCTACACTTGCTTTGTTTGTTATATTACCATCCTATCTTGGCAAGTTACAGGCAAATTAAACTCATACCCATATCGGAATGTATCTCATATAGCGTGGAGGCCGCCTTACGAATGGAAAGAGAATTGCTACGTGCTCATTCCCTTGAAGGCACAATAGAGGAAAGTAGCCAAGATAAGGAGGAGGATTGCGACGACACAAAACAGCACCACGACCCGACGGGTGAGCGAAGAAGTGTGGGGGGAAGAAGGCGTGGGCGACGATGGGTGCGAAGAACTGGACAAAGGGCTGTACGAGGGCGCGGGCTTCGTCTTTGGTCGCTGCGGAGAAACTGGACCGGAGGACTTCGTGTCCTGCTGGCCCAGAATCGGCGTGGCGATGGAAGCCACCGTTCCACAATAGGGACAACGGGATCGGATCGTGGTTCCAGGATTGGTATCCACCACATAGAGTTGGTGGCATTGCTTGCACGTGACTTGATATTGCATTGCTTCGATTTTTATTGTCATTAACTACTCTGTCTCGCTATTTACCATAGGGATATTCCTCTATCTCCCATTCTTGGAATGGAAGGAAACCCTCTACCCACTGGGGACGCACCTCCTCCCCTTCCCCACCCTGTGGATTGGAGACCGCCACTCCCATAAGCCTCACGGATCGCGTCTTATACTCCGTCTGGCGGAGCAGGCGTTTGGCAAGCGGCAGGATGTCGTCCTTGGTCTGGATGGCAGCCGGCTGCGTCAGACTACGCGTCACCTGTGTCATATCGCCCCACTTCATCTTGAGTGTGAGCGTATGGCCGAGGAATCCACTCTTGGCGATACGCTGTTCCAATTCCAAGACGAGGTGGTAGAGCTCGATGAGGATGGCGGACGAGAGGCGGAGATCCTCCAGGAAGGTCTGCTCGCAGCCCACCGACTTGCGGTCGTGGTCAGTGACGACGGGACGCAGGTCGATGCCCCGGGCGAAATCGTAGTAGATATAGCCCGCCTTGCCAAACACCTGGATGAGGTGCTGGCGCGAGACGCGACGGAGCTGTGCCCCCGTGAAGATACCCATCTGGTGCATCCGAACTGCCGTCTTGGGTCCTACGCCCCAAAATTGCTCTATCCGAAGACTATCGATAAACTCCTGTGCCTTAGCCGGATGGATCACGAAGAGTCCATCGGGCTTGCGATAGTCGGAGGCTACCTTGGCCAGAAACTTGTTGTAGCTCACGCCTGCCGAGGCCGTGAGCCCCGTCTCCTCGACGATGCGCTGCTTGATCTCGCGCGCCACATCCGTCGCCAGCACGACCCCGTGGCGGTTTTCCGTCACATCGAGAAAAGCCTCATTAATGGATAGCGGTTCCACCAGATCGGTATAGTCGAGGAAGATCCTATGCACCCGCCCCGAGATTTCCTTGTAACGGTCGAAACGGGGCGTGACGATCCGCAGTTGTGGACAGCGCCGCTTGGCCGTGGCAATAGGCATGGCGGAATGGACCCCATACTGACGCGCCTCATAGCTGGCAGTAGAGACCACACCACGAGGCCCGTCAAACCCCACAGCCAACGGCAGTCCGCACAGGGACGGATCGTCGTGCTGCTCCACGGAGGCGAAGAACGCATCCATGTCGATATGGATAATCTTTCGTTGGGACATCTCGACGGGCAAAGTTATCAAAAAAATCGGGACTGGCCAAAAGTAGCAGAGAGGAAAAACTCTATTTTCATCAGCAACGAAAGGCTACGCGATGTACTATAGGCTGCATCACTCCCTGGCCCCAGCACGCATCTTCCTCAGCCACACCATGAACCACAGAGCAGTAGCCAGCCCCACGCCTCCGCCAATGGCATAGCCCACGGCAGGAGGCAAGGCGAAAGCAATATTGCTCACCATGAGGAAGGAGACACAGACGACGGTCATAAACAAGGCGGGGACGAGGGTGAGGATGTATGCCTTCTTCTCCTGCGCGAGATAGACCATGAGGGTCCACAGGGTGAAGACCGCCAGCGTCTGATTGGCCCACCCGAAATATTTCCATATCGTATTGAAACCATCGGGGTTTTGGATCTGCCAGACCAGCAGAGCGAGCGAGACGGCAAAGACGGGCACGCAGATATAGATGCGGTTGATCTTCTTGCGTTGGCTGAGACGGAAGGCTTGGGCGATGATCAGGCGGGCCGACCGAAAGGCCGTATCTCCCGTCGTGATCGGGGCTGCCACTACACCGAATGTTTTCCCTTAAACGATTGCGCATGTTTTTCGTCTAATACTTTAGATAAGTTTAGGATCTTTCACCAAGTATTACCCATCATTATCTACCAGCAATGAAACATGTAACAATAAAAGACATCGCACAATCGCTGCACATATCGGTTTCGACCGTATCACGGGCACTTACCGACGACAAAAACATACGTCGCGAAACGCGAGAGGCTGTGCTGCGCGAGGCAGAGCGGCTTGGCTATCGTCGCAATCCTGTGGCATTGAACCTCAAGACAGGACGCACCAACACAATAGGCGTAATCGTGCCAGAGATGCACACGCCATACGCCTCGCAGGTAGTGGCTGGCATACAGAGCATACTCTTCTCCAACAATCAGAAGGTGGTCATGGCCGAATCGGACGAGGACCACGAGCGTGAGGGAGAGCATTTGAAGATGATGGAGGATTTTATGGTTGACGGACTTATTGTGAGCATCTGCAGCTACAAGCATAATGTCGATACGTATCGCCGACTTGCCAAAGAAGGCATGGCCATTGTCTTCTACGACCGCATCCCTCACGGGATGGAAGATATGACGCAAGTGCTGGTGGACGACAACAATGACGCTTTTTTTATGACGGAACACCTGATACGCCTTGGTCGCCAACGCATAGCTTATCTCTATGGGCCTGACAACGTGTATAATACCATGGAGCGCGGTCGTGGCTATCGCGAGGCCATGGAGAAGTTCCGCCTATACGACCCTCAACTTATCATCAAGACAGGAATGACGTTTGCTGATGGTGCGGCAGCAGTAGATCGTCTTGTGCAACAAGGCGTGGACTTTGATGCAGTGTATGCCTTCACCGACACGCTTGCCATAGGCGCCATGAACCGCCTGCGCGAGCTTGGACGTCGCGTACCAGAGGATGTGGCTGTGGCTGGATTCTCGGGGACAGAACTATCGACCATCGTATTTCCACAACTCACTACCGTCGAGCCTCCTCTGATGGAGATGGGAAGATGCGCCGCTGAGCTTGTGCTTGAGAAGGTGCGCAATCCCGAGGCGGAGAACAGAAAGGTTGTCTTGCGTACGGCTATGAAATACCGGGGTTCTACTGGGGAGTAGGAGATAAGACTTTGTACCTTACCTTCCCAATGGATCCCCCGATTTAAAACGTTTGCAGATTTTGGGAACGTTTGCGGAAACGTTCCCATTTTTTTTCATAAAATATTTCTTTTCCCAAATTATTTTTTGCCCTAACTTTGTAAGCGAGAAGAGAAAAAGCCAAAAAATAACAACTAACAGCATAGAAATAAAAATGACAGCAAACACAATCAAATCGTATTCCTTCGACCGCAACTCGGTCAAGGCAGGCATCCTTCATTTCGGTGTAGGCAACTTTCATCGTGCTCATCTCGAATACATGACAAGCCATCTGCTTGAAGATCCCACCCAGCACGGCTGGGGCATCTGCGGGGCAATGATACTGGAGAGAGACGAGCCGCTGTACAAGGCACTCAAGGCGCAGGATGGCGAATACACACTTACCGTATGTGGGCGCGACGGTAACAACGAGGTTTACCGTCTTGGGGCTCTTGTAGAACTGTATTGGGGCATTGAGGAGAAGAACTCCATACTCAACAAGATAGCCGACCCTGACATCCGCATCATCACGCTCACCATCACCGAGGGTGGATATAACATCTCACGCCAGACTGGCGAGTTTATGCTCGACAATCCGCAGGTGGTCCACGATCTGGAGCATCCAGACGACCCGCAGACTGCATTCGGCTATGTGGCCGAGGGACTTCGTCGCCGCGTGGCCTCAGGCTCAGGCCCTATCACCATCCTCTCTTGTGACAATCTTCAGCACAATGGCAATACGGCCCGCTGCGCTTTCATGTCGTTTGTAGAGGCGCAGGACAAGGAGCTTGCGGCATGGATGGAGGAGAACGTGACTTTCCCCAACTCTATGGTCGATCGCATCACTCCAGCCACACATCCCGAGGACATCAAGCGACTCAACGAGGAGAATGGCACAGAGGACAAGGCGCCTGTATATTGTGAGGACTTCATACAGTGGGTCGTCGAGGACAACTTTGCTGCTGGTCGCCCCGCATGGGAGAAAGTCGGCGCACAAATGACAGACGACGTCACTGCTTTTGAGAACATGAAACTCTCTCTTCTCAACGCCTCTCACACATTGCTTTCCTACCCTTCTTTCCTCTATGGCTACCGCAAGGTGGACGCTGCCATGCACGACGAGCGTATAGCCAAGTTTGTGCGTCAGTTTATGGACATCGACATCACTCCCTACGTACCGGCTCCCAAGGACACAGACCTTGAACTCTACAAGCAGACTCTCTGCGAGCGTTTCGGCAACCGTTCCGTCAGCGACCAGGTGGCTCGTCTTTGCTTCGACGGAGCATCGAAGTTTCCTGTATATGTGATGCCCAACCTTGAAAAGATGATCAGCGATGACAAACAGCTCATCCGCGTGGCATATCTATTCGCAGCCTATCGCCACTATCTCAAATATCACACGGACGACAATGGCGAGCAGTTTGAAGTAGCCGACCCGTGGCTTACAGCCAACGACCAGCAGCTTATCGCAAGCAATGAGCCTCTTGACTTCCTTGCCCTCTCTCCATTCCGAAGCACCGACCTGCGTGAGGCCGACAACTTCACACAGCCCTACCTGCAGATGGTAGAGAGCATCAAGAACGAGGGAGCGATGAAGACCCTCGAGAAAATATTGTAAAAACAAGTTAGTTGCTATGAGGTGGGGCAATCCCTCGTCCCACCTCATAGGACTCCCCCCAGCAACCATCTCACCCAAAACTAACATCCGTATGAAAACGCTAAGCCTAAAGACCGCAGGACCTTTCCTGCTACTCACGTTCATCTATTTCATAGTAGGTTTTCTTACTACTGTCAACGGCCAGTGTCAAGGACCGCTCAAGATAGCGTTCCTCTCCGAGGCCACCACCATGCGCAACTCACTGACCACCCTCATATCCTTCGCCTTCTTCCTTGGCTATCTGCTCAACAGTTCGCGCACAGGACGAATGCTCAACCTCATTGGCTACAAGCGCACACTTATCCGCTCGCTGATCGTGATGGTCGGAGGCTTGTTGTTCTACACAGCCTCTGCTTTTTGCGCGGAGTATGCCGGCGAAGCAGGTATTGTATTAAGTGGCGACTTCGTGCCGTTTGGCTATTTCGTATTTCTCATAGGGTCATTTCTTATGGGCACAGCTGCGGCCATGCTCCAGGTGGTCATCAATCCATATATCGCAGCCTATCCGTTGCCTGGCACAAGTGCGGTACAGCGAATGAACTTCACCTGTGCCGTCAACTCATTTGGCACGACCATAGCTCCTCTCTTCGTCACTGGTATCATGTTTGCGGGAGTGCCTCTCGACAGCGTCACCGCATCGCAGCTCACCCTACCCTTCATACTCATGACGCTCTGTATTGTCGTCACCACAATGACCACACGCCGACTTGCCCTGCCCGACATCGAGGGCACACGTTCTTCATCGGCAGAAACCGACAAAGGAACATCTACTGGAGAAAAAACAAAAAGCGTATGGTCGTTCCGCAATCTAAAGTATGGGGTCATAACCATTTTCTTCTACGTGGGAACGGAGGTGAGCATTGGCAACAACATCAACTTGCACGCTATGGAACTCACTGCCCGCGGAGCTGCTCTGTCGCCTGCCCTGCTTGCCACAATCTACTGGGGCGGTTTCCTAGTCGGTCGTATGGTTTCTGCCTCCATGAAAAACATAAAACCACGTCCGATGCTCATCACCGTCACGCTTGGCGCCATAGCGCTCATGACTGCCGCCATGCTGACGGAAAACCTTTGGCTTCTTGCCTCGGTAGGGCTTTTCCATTCCGTCATGTGGAGCTGTGTGTTTACCCTGGCCGTTGATGGTCTTGGCGAATACACGTCGCATGCCTCGGGCGTGTTTATGATGGGCGTGTTTGGTGGAGCCGTATTCCCTGTGCTTCAGGGAATGCTTGCCGACTGGATAGGCTCCTGGCAGTTCACATGGGTTGTGGCGCTTTTCTGTGAGTTTGTTTTGCTGTGGTACGGACTGAGAGGATATAGAAAGTGAACACCATGACCATCTTTTTCTGATCTCAGACAAATTACTGGAAAGGTCTTGTGTAAAACTACCCTATAAAAGCACCTTACCAAGCCCTGCTTTACAAGGGAGACCCTCTTATTTTTTCAAGTACACTTGAATTTTTGCCCATCTTTGGCTATTTTTTCAAGTGTACTTGAATTTTTCTTCGTATCTTTGCCTAAGATTGACCTGGAGGGCTATATCTATCAAACGTTGCGGCATGCAGGGATTCAATTCTATGCAGGCAAGATGATAAACTAAAACCAGTTGAGACATCGCTGACAACGCCCCCCAACCAAAGGCAATGTAGTAAAGAGTGAAATAGGGAATCATGGAACTTCCAAAAACAATCAACAACATTTCAGAACGTATGATGGACGACCTCAAGACAAAAATGTCTGAAGGTGCATCCCTTTCCATAGCGGCTGCCTCGTTTTCCATCTATGCTTTCGAAGCTCTGAAGAAAGAATTCGAAAGCATAGACGAACTGCGTTTCATCTTCACATCGCCCACCTTCGTCAAAGATAAAATCAGAAAGGAAAAAAGGGAGTTTTTCATTCCCAAACTATACCGCGAGCGCACCCTATATGGTTCTGACTTTGAAATCAAGCTTCGCAATAAACTTGAACAGAAAGCCATCGCCAAGGAATGCGCCGCTTGGATAAGACGCAAGGTGAAATTCAAGTCGAATGTGTCGCAGGAAACAATGGGCGGATTCTTCATTGTCAGCGGCAATGCTCCTTATGCCTATGTGCCTTTCAATGAGTTTACTACCACAGAACTAGGATGCGAGCGGGGTAATAGCGTTTATTCCATGATCAATGTGATGCCCTCACCTTTCGCCGAGCAATATCTGAACGTATTTAACGAACAGTGGAAGAATGGCGATAAGTTTGAAGATGTAACTGCCAAGGTGCTGGAATACATAGAAACCGTTTATCAGGAAAATTCACCTGAGTTTATCTACTTCATTACGCTATATAATATCTTCAGCGAGTTTCTCGATGATATCAACGAGGATGTTCTTCCTAACGAGAAGACCGGCTTCCGGGAGAGTGTGATTTGGAAAAAACTTTATAATTTCCAAAAAGATGCAGCCCTGGCTATCATCAATAAACTCGAAAAATACAATGGTTGTATCCTTGCCGATTCTGTGGGTCTGGGTAAAACCTTCACGGCGCTGAGCGTCATCAAGTATTACGAAAACCGCAACAAGTCGGTGCTCGTATTATGCCCTAAGAAGCTCTATGACAACTGGAGCACCTTCAAGACTAATTACAAAAACAACCCTCTTGCTGCCGACCGCCTTCGCTATGATATCCTGTTCCACAGCGATTTAAGCCGAGATAGAGGTATGTCAAACGGAATTGATCTTGAACGAATCAACTGGGGTAACTACGATCTGATAGTCATAGACGAAAGCCACAATTTCCGTAATGGCGGTAATGTGGATGATGAGGATGATGAGGCTGACAACCTGGATATATTGGATGATGGTAAGAAGAAGAAGGAAAACCGCTATCAGCGACTGATGAACAAGGTGATTAGAGCAGGAATCAAGACAAAAGTTTTGATGCTGAGTGCCACTCCAGTCAACAACCGCTTTAACGACCTGAAGAACCAGTTGCAGCTGGCATACGAAGGTCATGCAGAGCAAATCAACGAGGTTCTTGACATCGACCGCAGCATAGATGATGTGTTCCGCTCTGCACAGTTGGCATACAACCGATGGACCAAGTTGCAGCCCAAAGAGCGCACCACGCAACGTTTGCTTGATGAACTGAACTTCGATTTCTTCGAATTGCTGGATGCGGTTACCATCGCCCGAAGCCGAAGCCACATCGTGAAATACTACGATACGAAGGATATCGGTAAGTTCCCTACCAGATTGGCTCCTATATCCCGCCGCCCAAAGTTGACGGATTTGAGCGATAGCATCTCTTTCAGCGAGATTGCTGAACAGCTGAACAGGCTGAATCTGAGCATCTATACGCCGTCACTCTATATCTTTGATAGCGTGAAGGAGGATTATGAAATCAATATGGAAGGCTCGGGTATCTCTATCGACGGACGAGAGAAAGGTCTCCGCAAGCTGATGGCCACCAACCTGCTCAAACGTCTGGAGAGCAGCGTCAACTCCTTCCGTCTTACCTTGCAGCGCATTCAGGAATATATAGACGAAACGCTGAATACCATTGAAAGCAATGGGCGCAGCGGTTCTGTGGATGTTACCGAGTTTACGGATGATTTGGATAGCACAGATAGCGACAACGACCCATTTGTGGGCAGAAATTCCAAAATCAACCTCCGGGATATTGATGTGATTCGCTGGTCACGTGATCTTCGCAGCGACCAGGAGAATCTTGCCCTGCTTCAGATTATGCTCCAGGATATTTCTCCCGAGCACGACTCCAAGCTACAGATGCTCATCGAAGATTTGAAACACAAGTTTGAGCATCCCATCAATCCGGGCAACAAGAAGGTGATTATCTTTACAGCCTTTGCTGATACCGCCAACTATCTGTACGACCAGCTGGCAGCACGCATCAAGGCGGATTGTGGGTTGAATGTGGCGCTTATCACGGGTTCTACGGATGGCAAATGCACCATACCGAAGTTCCCGATGAGTTTCAATAATGTGCTGACCTATTTCTCGCCCGTATCGAAAGACCGGGCTGCTCTCTTCCCGAATGCCACCGATGAGATTGATGTGCTCATTGCCACCGACTGCATTTCCGAGGGTCAGAACCTGCAGGATTGTGATTTCCTCATCAACTATGATATCCATTGGAATCCAGTGCGCATCATCCAGCGCTTCGGCCGTGTGGACCGTATCGGCAGCAGAAACGATGTCATCCAGCTGGTTAACTACTGGCCGGATATGGAACTGGACCAGTATATCGAACTGAAAGGTCGTGTAGAGAGCCGTATGAAGGCCACCGTCCTCACCAGTACGGGCGATGACAATCTGTTGTCGCAGAACGAGAAGGGCGACCTGGAATACCGCAAGAACCAGCTCAGGAAGCTTCAGGAAGAAGTGATAGACATAGAGGATATGGATACCGGCATCAACATCATGGATTTGGGTTTGAATGAATTCCGCCTCGACCTGCTGGCATACGTCAAGGAAAATCCGAATGTAGAGCACTCGCCGTTTGGCATGAATGCGGTGGTGGCCAGTTCGGAGAACGCCAAGCCGGGTGTTATCTTCATCCTGAAGAATAGAAACAGGAATATCAATATCGACAGGAAGAACCTGCTGCATCCGTTCTATATGGTGTATCTGGGCGAAGATGGCTCCGTCATCTGCGACCACCTGCAGCCTAAGAAACTGCTCGATGTGATGCGCCACGTTTGCCGAGGCAAGAGTCAGCCGGATAAGGAGTTATGTGCCATCATCAACCGGGAAACGGCTGACGGCCGACAGATGAGCCATTATAGTGATATGTTGGCGAAGGCGGTTGACAGCATCATTTCTGTGAAGGAAGAGTCGGATATCGACAGCCTGTTCTCCATGGGCGAGACGAGTGCCTTGCTGGGAGATGCCAAGGGGCTGGATGATTTTGAGTTAATAACATTCTTAATTATCAGATAGTATGATAGATTTACATTATCCTCCAACCACGTTTGTAGGCAAGCCCATTCCCAAGAACGCTTTCTACAGGCATCTGGAAGTGAATGCGAAGATGAAGCAGCACTTCGTAGATGATGTGGTGGCTATCAAGTGGCTTTATAAGCTGGCGCCTTCCACTCTCAATGTGGCAGATGGCAAGGAGGTTCACGAGATTGTGGTCTTTTCTGCGCAGCTGAAGTCGCAGGATTGTCCGGATGATGTCTTCCTCTTCATCGATAGGAACATGCCTCGCCACGTGGTGTTTGTTCTGGAATATGAGGGGCAGTATAAGCTGCTACTCAACTATAAGGAATGGCTGGATGCTGCAGCTGGAACCTTCAGGATAGTGAAGTCTTTCGCTTCGGAATGGCTCCGTGAGGCTGATTTATCTTTGCCTATCCAGGGGCTTACGATGGATGCCATCTATGAAAATATGGCAGGCGTGATTTCCGGCTATGGCACGAGCCGTAGCGAGGAAACCAAGCGCATGGTGGAGCTGGAATCCTTGATACTGAAGGGCAGAAAAGAGATTGCAGCCTTGCAGAAGCGGGTTCGGACTGAAAAGCAGTTTAACCGGCAGCTGGAGCTGAACAACGAGGCTCGGGCGCTGAAGAAGAAGGTTGCTAAGTGGGAAAAAGAAATAAATGAACTTTGATACTCATTATCAGATAGTTACAAATTTCCCCCAACTTGGGGGAAAAATATAGTTTCTCGTTTTGCAGTCGTATGAGGTAAAGCTTACTTGCGAAACTTGAGTTAGATAACTTTCGGTAAACGAGAAACCGATAAAAAGCTGCATCTGATTGAAAATGAGGCAAGTAATAAGAAATGAAAGATAATTTATAAAATATAGATGATATGGATAGACCCAATAGAATGAAATTGCAGTCGGCAGATGGAGCGCAGCTGAATCTGGATGCGCTTTATCAGATTGCGCCTTCGTGCTTTACGGAGGTAGCCGACCCTGATTCGGGGGGGGGTAAAACGTGTAGTTAATTTTGACGTACTTCGCCAGCTTCTTGGTGACAACGCAGTGGAAGATGCTCCTGAGGCATACGAGTTCAACTGGGTTGGCAAGCAGGCAGCTCGTGCCGAAGTTTTGAAGCCTATTAAGAAGACGCTGCGTCCTGTAAAGGAGGATAGTGTGGATTGGGATAACACCCAAAACATTTATATTGAGGGTGATAACCTCGAAGTGCTTAAACTTCTCCAGAAGTCTTATCTGGGTAAGGTAAAGATGATTTATATTGATCCGCCTTATAATACGGGTAATGACTTTGTTTATCATGATGATTTTGCGATGTCTGCTGATGAGTATGCTGAGGCTTCGGGAGCAGTAGATGAATTGGGTAATAAATATATCAAGAACATGGATTCGAATGGACGTTTTCATTCGGATTGGTGCTCTATGATGTATTCGAGATTGATGGTGGCGAGAACGTTGCTGACTGAGGATGGAGTGATTTTTATCTCGATTGATGATAATGAGGTTGAGAATCTGAGAAAGATTTGCGATGAGGTGTTTGGAGAAGGAAATTTCATAGCTCAACTTGTTTGGGAAAGAGCATATTCCCCAAAAAACGATGCAAAGTTTGTTTCCAATAGTCATGATTATGTTCTAATGGTTGCAAAGAACTCTGATGAATTTGTAATAGGAAGATTGGATAGAACTGAGGAAGCAAATGCGCGATATTCTAATCCAGATAATGATCCACGAGGTATATGGAAACCGAGTGATATGTCTGTTAAAACATATAATGCAGAATGTGATTATTCAATCACAACCCCTTCGGGGCGTGTCGTAGAGCCTCCAGCAGGACGCTGCTGGAGGCTCTCGAAGAAAGCCTTCTTCGAGAGACTCCAAGACAATAGAATCTGGTTTGGTTCAGACGGGAATAGTGTTCCTTCTATTAAAAGATTTTTGACTGAACTAAAACATGAAGGCATGGCACCAACTTCAATTTTGTTTTATAAAGAAGTAGGTCATAGTCAAGAAGGTGCGAAGGAAGTTGTCGCTTTATTTGGTGATAAAGGAGTATTTGATGGTCCTAAGCCAGTAAGATTGATAGAACGTCTAATAACCTTAGCAAATCTAAAAGAAGCTTCTATTGTGTTAGATTTTTTCTCTGGAAGTGCTACTACAGCACATGCTTTGATGCAAGTTAATGCTAAAAAGAATAAATCATGTAAATATATTCTTGTCCAATTACCTGAACTGGTAAGCGAAACGAAGAAAGATTTAGGTTATAAAAACATATGTGAAATAGGTGAAGAAAGAATAAGAAGAGCCGGCAAGAAAATCAAGGAGGAATCTCCTTTGACCACTGCCGACCTCGATACCGGCTTCCGTGTCTTCCGTCTCGACGAAGGCAATTACGAGGATGTAAAGCGTTCTCCAAAGGAATTCAAGCAAGACCAGCTCGATCTGTTCCTGAACAACATCAAGGCTGACCGAAACGACCTCGACCTGCTCTTTGGATGCATACTCGACTGGGGCGTTCAGCTCTCTCTGCCTATGACCCAGGAAGTGGTGGATGGCAAGACCATCTATACCGTGAACGATGGCGACCTCGTGGCCTGCTTTGCCGAGAACGTATCAGAAGACGTAGTAAAAGCCATGGCAGAAAAGATGCCTTTGCGTGTCATTTTCCGTGACAGCTGCTTTGCCCAAGATGCCGACAAGATTAATATCTACGAGACCTTCAAGCAGAAACTGGATTGGAGCGACCAGGAAGTAGTGAAGAATATTAGAGTGATTTAAGCCTATGAAACTCAGATATAAACATCAACGCTTCCAAACCGAAGCGGCGCTGGCTGTGGCTAATGCCTTTACAGGTCAGCCCAAAAGCGACGGACAGAGCGACCATATCGTGGACCAGGGAGTTAATCAAGACCTCTTTGTAGTAAAAGGCTTTGGTAACAAGAACGTTATCCTCGCACCGGAAGCCGTCTGCGAGAATGTAAGAGCCATACAGACAGAACAGGGCCTGAAACCTGTTGAACAGCTGCAGCAGCTGCAAGGCGTAGGTACCGCCCTCACCATCGAAATGGAGACGGGTACGGGTAAAACCTATACCTACATCAAGACCATGTATGAGCTGAATGCCCGCTATGGCTGGACCAAGTTTGTGGTGGTGGTGCCAAGCATCGCCATCCGAGAAGGCGTATTGAAGAGCTTTGAGAGTATGCAGGAGCATTTTGCCCAGGAATACGGCAAGCGCATGCAATACTTTATGTATAACTCCAAGCAGCTCAGCAAGATTGATGCCTTTGCCAGCGATGCAGGCATGCACGTGATGATTATCAATACCCAGGCATTCAACGCATCTATGGATGAGGAGAAGTCAACCGATAAGATGGAGAAAGGCAAGTTGAAGAAAGCTGATAAGGCTGCCCGCATCATCTTCGAACGCCGTGATGAGTTCGGTTCCCGCCGTCCTATCGACGTGCTGGCACAGACCCATCCTATCATGATTATCGATGAACCTCAGTCGGTGCTAGGTGTGGACAAGAAGAACAAGACCCGTAAGGGTATTGCCATGTTCAAGCCCCTCTTTACCCTTCTGTATAGCGCCACCCACCGCAAGGGTGATATATACAATATGGTGTATAAGCTGGATGCCATCGATGCCTACAACCAGAAACTGGTGAAGAAGATTGAGGTGAAGGGTATCAGACAGATAGGCAGTACCGCTACCAACGGCTACGTCTATCTGGAGGAAATCGTCATCGGCAAGGGCAATCCGCAGGCTCGCATCAGCTTCGACATCAAGACGCAGACCGGAACAAAACAGGTAAGCAAACTCGTGGATGAGCGCTTCAACCTGAAGGAACAGAGTGGGGGACTTGCCGAGTATGACAACAACTTCATCGTAGAACGCATAGACGGCAGGCAGGGAATCGTCCGCTTCCTCAACGGCTTGACTCTGCATGAAGGCGATGCCGTGGGCAGTGTGAACGAAGACTATATCCGTCGTATTCAGATTCGTGAAACCATCCGCACCCATCTGGAGCGTGAGCGCCAGCTGTTCTGTCAGCATATCAAGGTGCTCAGTCTGTTCTTCATCGACCATGTGGATAGCTATCGCCTCTATGAAGGCGAGGATAGCAAGGGTAAGTTTGCCAAGATGTTTGAGGAAGAATATACCCGAGTGCTTTCAGAAATGCTGCCATCGTTTACGGATGAAGCCTATCTGCGCTATCTTTCAGACCCTCGCAATGCGGCATCCAAGGTGCATCAGGGCTACTTCTCCATGGACAAGAAGGGCAAGGCGGTGGAATCGAAGGAAAAAAGGCAGGGCGAGAACGAAGAGCGTGCCTTCGACCTAATTATGAAGGATAAGGAGCGCCTGCTTTCACTCAGCGAGCCAGTCCGCTTCATCTTCTCGCACTCCGCCTTGAAGGAAGGTTGGGACAACCCTAACGTGTTCCAGATCTGCACCTTGAAGAACTCGGACAATGAGACCAAGAAACGCCAGGAAGTGGGACGAGGAATGCGCCTTTGCGTGAACCAGAAGGGTGAACGCCAGGATGCGGATGTATTGGGTGACCATGTGTTTGATACCAATATCCTCACCGTGATAGCCAGTGAGAGCTATGATGATTTCGCCAAGAAATTGCAGACGGAGATGGCTGAAGCCTGTGCCGACCGACCAATCGTTATCACCGCCCATCTTTTCGAGGGCAGGTCATATACGATGGCAGATGGAACCAATGGTAAGTTTGATATCAATCAGGCAAGAGTTATCTATAATGCCCTTATCCGCAAAGATTATGTGGATGATAACGGTGCTTTGACTGCTCAGTATTTTGAGGATAAGCGCAATGACAGGCTTGATTTTGAGAAGGCTAACGATTGGAGGGATGGCATTATAGCAGCCCTTGATACCGTCTTTGATCCTGCGGCTGTAAGACCGGAGAATGGTAGAAAGCCTAAGCTCGCCAAGTTGCAGAAAGATAATTTTGCCAAGAAGGAGTTCCAGAATCTCTGGAAGCGCATCAACCGCCGCACCTACTATCAGGTAAGCTTTGAAACTTCTAGTCTTGTGAAGAAAGCCATCGAGGAACTTGATGAAAAGTTGAGGGTTACGGAAATCCGCATCGTGGTAGAAGGCGGTTCGATGGATGAAATCAGAGATAAGGAGTCGCTTGAAGCGGGCGTGGCAATGAATCAGGGCGATGTCCGGACCATCCATGTAACGGAAGCAGTGGGCAAGGAAGTGACATACGACCTGATAGGTCAGCTGGTAACGGCTACGGGGTTGACAAGAAAGACCATCGTGGAAATTCTGAAGGGTATCAAGCCTGAAACATTCAGCATGTTCAAGATGAATCCTGAGGAATTTATCATCAAGACCGGTCTGATTATCAATGACTGCAAGGCTCTTGCTGTTATCCAGAGTATTACATACGAGAAGCTGAATGATGAGTTCTCTACCGACATCTTTACGGTGGATGCTCTGCGAGGCAAGTTGGGCATCAATGCCATTGAATCGAAGAAATCGCTTTACGACCTCGTAGTGCTCGACAGCATGGGTGTAGAAAAGAACTTTGCCGAGTCATTGGAACGAGAGGATGACGTGGTAGTTTATACCAAACTGCCTCGTGGTTTCTACATCAACACGCCTATGGGTAAATACAATCCCGACTGGGCTGTGGCATTCCGTGAAGGCAGCGTAAAGCATGTATATTTTGTGGCAGAAACCAAGGGTAATGACTTGCTGAGCAGCCAAATCCGCAGTAGCGAGAAAAGCAAGATTACGTGTGCGATGCGTCACTTCGATACCATCAGCGATGGAAGCCTCATTTACAGCGTGGTAAAGGACTATCAGTCGCTATATGATGTGGTTAGGAAATAGAAAAAGCAAAGGGGGCGAATTGTAACGTCCCCTTTGCCATTAGGCTAACAATTATGCCAGATGTCAAACAGCAGGAATGACCTCCCACATCGTCTGACACCTGCTATAATCTTCACAAGACCGTTTCCACGTCCTGCGATAAGTTCATCCAAGTATTTCTTACGTTCAAATATCATATTAGGGTACTATTTTTGATACTGGTATCATATTTTACACCGCAAAGATAGCGTTTTTATCTCGAAATACAGCATAACCAATGAAAAAACTGCGTTTAAGAAGTATAAAAATGTGATAAAGCAGTATGATAGGCTACATTTCTATTGATTCTTATAGAAGAAAGGGGATGATTGGCAATCACATCCTTTAAGGGAAGTCGTTTCAACCATACCCCTCTAAAATATCATTGGATAACTTTTGGATGCCTTCATTCATCATCTGTGATTGCATAAATTCCTTCATGCAGTCTACAATGGTGTTGAGCATCCGCTCTTTGATACAGTCTTCCCTGATGTATAGGGGTATGCAGCTGGCGTTTGCCGGAGCCGTCGTCTGCGTCATGCTGACCTTGCCGTTATGCAGACGGTTAAGATAAATAATGACTTAAGCGAAGAGCAAAAAAAAAAACAAAGGCATTGACAAGCCGTCACGACCTGTCAATGCACATCTGATCCGATTGTGATTTATTCAAAAAAAAGACTGTTTCCTCGTTTCTTATTTCAGTTTCTGATAGCCGTAGGATGCATTATCGCCCAACTGCTCTTCGATGCGGATAAGCTGATTGTACTTTGCCATACGGTCGGTACGGCTCATAGAACCTGTCTTGATCTGACCAGAGTTGGTTGCCACAGCGATGTCAGCGATTGTGGTATCCTCGGTTTCACCGGAACGATGTGAAGTAACGGTTGTGTAACCATGACGATGAGCCATCTCTATAGCATCCAACGTCTCGGTGAGCGAACCAATCTGGTTCACCTTGATAAGGATAGAGTTAGCCGCTCCCATCTTGATGCCCTTCTCCAGGAACTTCACGTTCGTAACAAAGAGGTCGTCGCCAACCAGCTGGCAACGGTCACCGATGGCAGCTGTAAGCTTCACCCAGTTGTCCCAATCGTTCTCGTCAAGACCGTCCTCGATGGAATCGATAGGATATTTGGTGATCAGTTCTTCCAAGAACTTTATTTGCTCTTCAGCTGTGAGTTTCTTGCCGTTAGGATCCTTCTTCTTGCCATCCTTCAGCTGGCGATAATCGTAATACCACTCACCATTCTCCTGAACAGCAAACTCGCTGGCAGCGCAGTCCATTGCAATCTTCACATCCTTTCCCGGCTCATAACCGGCATCCTTGATTGCCTGACAGATGCTCTCAAGCGCATCCTCTATGCCGTTGAGTGCAGGGGCGAAACCACCCTCGTCGCCGACAGCTGTGGAAAGTCCGCGGCTCTTCAGGAGCTTTGCCAAGGCATGGAACACTTCGGCACCCATACGGATGGCCTCCTTCTCTGTAGGAGCCCCCACCGGACGAATCATGAACTCCTGGAAAGCAATCGGCGCATCAGAGTGAGCACCACCATTGATGATGTTCATCATAGGAACGGGAAGTGTGTAAGTGTTGCAGCCACCGATGTAGCGATACAACGGGATGCGGAGATACTCGGCAGCAGCATGAGCCACTGCAAGCGATACGCCAAGAATGGCATTCGCACCCAAGTTTGATTTTGTCTTGGTGCCATCCAGCTCCAACATCTTATGGTCGATAGCACGCTGCTCTAAGGCTGAGAATCCAACCAAAGCCGGTGCAATTACGTTATTCACATTCTCTACGGCCTTTAATACCCCCTTGCCACAATAGCGGCTCTTGTCGCCATCACGAAGCTCCAAAGCCTCGTTCTCACCTGTTGAGGCTCCAGACGGAACTGATGCACGGCCTAAAACGCCAGACTTTAATGACACCTCAACCTCTACTGTAGGATTGCCACGAGAATCCAAGATTTCTCTTGCATGAACTTTTTCAATAATCATAATACAATAATACTTTTAACTTTATAAAACTATATTCAAAACCGCATGAACACAACATCGTGTCGCATAAATACGGTTTCTTATTCCGAGTGCAAAAATAGTAATCATAAGAAAAATTTCCAAATTCAAAGCCTAAAAAATAGGTATTTTTTTTAGCCACGCATTGTCTTTACAGTCTTATCCCATATTTACGGACGCCTTCATTCATCATCTGTGATGGCATATTTACCTTCCTTTTCCAGAATCTCTTCCAGAAATTCAGAAGCGTCAGCCACGCAAAGAGGGCATTCGCGAAGCACCTTTCCCGTACCCACACCTTTGAGCAATTTGCATTGTGTTGCACCGTTGCGCTGCTTGAATTTATCCATAATCTGTCTCATGCCCTTGACAGACTTCGCCTTGTCTTGAGTGGCAAGACCGAGTATGATGCCTGCGCCTACGATGGCTCCGCAAGTTCCCTCCATATTACCCATACCTGCAGCAAAGGCATTGCCAGCATTCTTAATGGTTTCTTCTTCCATGCCGGCGAAGTCGTGATAGGTGCAGAGCACAGCCTGTGTGCAATTATGCGAACCACAACGCTTCTTCTCAGCTGCTATTTCTTTTCTTGTTTCCATATTATTATCTCCTTGTTATTTTAATATTCGTTTTGATTTCGACTACAAAGATAATGCTTTTATTATAGATACATAAAAGATATCAGCTATACATCAATAGATAATTTCTATCGTTAGAATATTTGGCGTGGTGAAAAATAATATATATCTTTGAGAAGTGAAACTTACACAAGATAAGATATGGAAGAAAAAATGTATTCATATAAGTATCCGCACCCCGCTGTGACAACCGACTGTGTTATCTTCGGATTTGACGGCGCAAAGCTTAAGGTTCTGCTGATTGAACGAGGAAACGAACCATATAAAGGACTATGGGCGTTTCCTGGTGGCTTCCAGAATATGGACGAAAGCGCCGAGCAAGGTGCAAGGCGTGAACTGATGGAAGAAACGGGAATGGTGGCTGGATACATGGAGCAGTTTCATGCCTTCACTGATCCTGACCGCGATCCTCGCGAACGAGTAATCACAATAGCCTACTACGCCCTGTGCAATATTCAGGAAGTAAAGGGTGGCGATGATGCTGCAAAGGCTCAGTGGTTCAGCATCGACGAGATACCGCAGCTGGCGTTCGACCACGACTGCATGCTGCATCTTGCTCTTTCGGCGCTGCGCGAGAGACTTCATTTCCGACCCATCAGCCAACTGCTGCCCGAGAATTTCACAAAGGAAGAACAGCAACTGCTCTACGAGGCAATAATGGACGTAAAGCTCGACAGCCCCAACTTTGCCAAGAGATAGATCTGATACAAAAATGAGACATGGGACTATAGACGGATTCAGATAGTTCGTGAACTAGTTCAGTAAGTTCAGAGAAACAACTACCGATACTACAGAAACTATTTTCAAAATAACATGTTGTTCAGAAACAATATAAGGTCAAACAGAGACTGTCCACATGCAAAATCCTGCCATTTTATTTTGTGGTTTCAGTCATTTGTACTAACTTTGCAAAGTTAATATACAATATCTCGGGGTTGACTGGATTTGACAAGAAGCTACGCCTACTATTATTCAATGAAATTGAAAAGATAGAGATCGCTGTGCGTTGCGCTATCGTCAACTTTGGAACAGAAATGACAGGTAACTCTTTTTGGATGACTGATGCCAACAATTTCTCAAATCCGTCCAAGTTCAATCGCTCTATACGTCTTATAGAAGATGAACTGAACCATACAAAAGAGGATTTCATCAACCATTTCAAAGAGACATATACCAATCAGTACCCACCTTCATGGATGCTGACCGAGATATTGCCATTTGGGGTAATCACCAATGTTTATTCTAACATCAAGAATAAGAAGATAAAGAAGCGTATTGCACAGTCATTTGGCTTGCAAGTTGCACCTTTTGAATCTTGGCTTACCATTATCACTGTAACAAGAAGCTCATGTTGTCATCATGCACGTGTATGGAATAGGGTATTCTCTATTCGTGCTACCATGCCAATTAGAATGTCACGTCCTTGGATTACCTTGCCGACAGATCCATTGAAAGTGTACTTTGATATGTGCATCATCAAGTACTTTCTTGACATCATATCTCCAAATAACGATATGCTTGATAAGATGAACAGACTTTTTGCTACGTTTTCAGCAGGATTATCAGAAAAATCCTCTAAAGGCGTGAGTTTATCGATTTTTATTTGTATTTTTGCCATGCCGTTCAGAGTTCTGCTATGCCTGTTGTCGCGACACGAAGGTTAGTGAAAAATCTGACATGGCAAAAGGACCCGAGCACCAAACAATTGCTTAGGCGCTTATAAACAACAAACATATAGTGTTGCGGAAACGAGGGACAATATTAGCCTATGCAATACCCGCTTATATCAGAATATCTCGCTGCCATTCAAGATGCTCACGACAATCTTGATAAGCTGAGCCATTTAGTGCCCGTGCTGGACAAACATGGCGAGCCTTATCGTAGCAGCGGTGCTTTTGCCGTCGTGTTCAAGATGAAGGACGAGCAGACTGGGAAGTGCTACGCCCTGAAATGTTTCACCGAGGAGCAGGAAGGGCGCGCGGAGGCATATCGTCAGATAGCGGAGGAATTGGAATTTGTTGATTCGCCTTATATTACTTCCGTGAAATACCTGGAGAAGGAACTGTTTGTTGACAGCAATTGCGAAGACGACGAGTTCCCCGTGCTGCTGATGGACTGGATTGAGGGCGAAACGATGGAGAAATACATTGCCGAAAACTATACTGACAGCTATGAAATGTCGATGCTCTGCTACCGTTTCTGCAAGCTGGCGGCTTGGCTTCGCTCGCAGTCTTTTGCACATGGCGACATCAAGCCCGACAATATCATAGTGCGTCCGGATGGAACGCTCACCCTCGTTGACTACGACGGCATGTTTGTGCCAGCGATGAAAGGTCAGAAGTCGCCGACTATCGGCACCAAGGACTTCTCGCACCCCCTTCGCACCATTGACGACTTCGACGAAACTATCGACGATTTTTCCTTGGTCTCTATCGCCCTCTCGCTCAAAGCCATCTCTCTTGATTCGTCCCTGCTTCAAAGCTACGGAGCATCCGATCGTCTCCTTTTCTCTGCCACCGATTATCTCGATTTGAGCAAGAGTAAGATCTTCGCTGCCCTGCAAGGTTTATTGGCTGACGTGGAGGCAAGAACCCTTCTGTCTATGTTCCTATTAGCCAGCGCCCAAAAAGACTTGTCTATGTGCTCCTTCCGATTGTTTGGGTTGCAGAAACCGAAAGAAAAAGAAGTGTGGAGTACAGAGGTTACTGATGAGGACCTTAAAAATGCTGTAGAGGATGAGTATGGCGTAAAATATAGCAAGGATTGGAAAAGGTTGCTTAAAGCGCCGAGAAATTTAGATGGTGTGTATTCTATCAGAATAGGAGTGAAGGTTATTGCAAATAAAGCTTTTTGCTTTTGCGAATCTCTTGTCAACATCAACATTCCAAAAGGTATTACAAGTATTGGGAATGGGGCTTTTTCTGACTGTAAATCCCTCACTAATATCAACATCCCTAATACTGTGAAAAGTATTGGGGATGACGCTTTTTCTGAGTGTAAATTTCTCACAAGCATCACCATTCCAGACAATGTGACAAGCATTGGGGAATTCGCTTTTTCAGACTGTGAATCCCTCACGAGTATTAATATTTCAAAAAGCTTGACAACTATTAAAGATTGGACTTTTTTACGGTGTTATTCTCTAGGAAACATCAATATTCCAGATAGACTGACAAGTATTGGAAATGGGGCTTTTTATGACTGTAAATCCCTGACAAACATCAAAATCCCTAACACTGTGGCAAGTATTGGGTATAGCGCTTTTTCTGACTGTAATTCCCTCATTAGTATCAACATTCCAAAAGGTGTGACAAGTATTGGGGAATGCGCTTTTTTTGGTTGTGATTCCCTTTCTCCTCAAGTCACATCCGACATCATTCAACGTTTTGGGGGAGAAGTCTTTTATGGGGCATATTATGACTGGTGAAACTGAAATATAGAAGTGACGCATGAGGTTATGTAAGACTTTTACCTATAATAAAAGTCTTACATAACAACGTTTACACCCAAAATCCTTTGACATTGGAAAACAACAAATACTACTTTTACAACTTCCTACAACCTACGCGCTTCGCGTGTCACAATTGTTCTGGGTGGCAACCAGTGTTGCCCCTACGGGGTCTAATGGCATACAATCACCTCAACTATTGCAAAAACACTTTGCTTTATGGCCAACTGATTATAATCCTTTCACCTTTCTGAGTCGGAATCACCAGCACTTCGCCCTCACGGGTTACATCGCCCTTATTGCCTGTCACCGTAGGTTCTCCATTTTGCATAGACGCAGGCAAAGCAATACGGCAAGTTCCGCCCTGTTCTGGATAAATGCTGATTTGCTGCACCTTGCCACCTTTTTGCTCGGCAGACACAAGGAAGGCGCCCATGGCACGCAGATCCTGGAAAGAGATATCTTGCCATGAAGCTGGAACAGCTGGGAAAATTCGAATGATACCAGTATGGCTCTGCATCAGCATCTCTTGTATTCCGGAAGCGAAGGCGAAGTTTCCTTCGAGCGTGAAGGGGCGATAGGTAAACTTTGACTTACCACTATTCGTCTGGTCGCCATTGGCATGGAAGGTGTTGGGCAAGCAGAAGCATTCGGCAAAGGTCTTCAGGGTCTGAGCGGCACCCTCGCCGTCAAATGCACGGGCTTTCATGTTGCCAAACCAACTGTAGGAATAACCGCACCACCAGTCTGGGCCCACTTCCTGCATGCGTTTGAGCGTAGCATTGATAATCTGTTGGGACTCCTCTCCCTGGCTGTAGTCAAGTAAGCCTAACGGATGAATTGCCATGGCGTGGGAGAAGTGGCGATGCGACTCGTTATAGGGGAAACCTTTAGCGAAAGTGAGCGAACCCTCTTTGTCCAAATCAAAGGCTGGCAACTGTTTTCCTACTTTTTCCCAATGCACCGCCTCGTCATTCAAATTCAAAGCCGCGGCCATTTCGGAAGCAGCCTTGAAGGCAAACTTCATCAGGGAAAGGTCGTAGTTGGTCATGTCCTTGAACCAAGCCTTGATACTATTGTCGAATATTTCGGGACTTGAACTCATTGGCAAACGACGAACCCCCTGGTTGTCAACACTGGAAAGCTGTTCGAGGAAAGTCGCCACATCCTTCGTAAACGGATAAGCCCGTTCTTTCAGAAATACATTATCGGCCGAGTATTTCCAATGCAGATAGAAATGCTGCGACAGCCAAGCACTCACCGTCGGAGACATGGCATACTGAATCCAGCCGCCCATCGGTTCGCCAGTCAATGTGCAAACGCCCGGAACGTTAATACCTTCACATTCAAAGTATTGCTTCGTGTATTTCCTATAGACCTCACGTTGGTTCCAAAGCGTATTCAGATAGCCCATCTCTTCCTGCAAATGGTTTCCCATATAGGATGGCCAATAACTCAACTGCGTATTCAAGTCGTGATGAAAATCACCCTTCCAAGGTGGAAGTTTCCCATTGTCGGCAGTCCATACTGCCTGGAGAGAGATTGGAGAAGAGTTTTCACGGGAAGCAGAACCAAACTTGTACATTTCGTTGTCGTATTGCTTCTGCAAGACCGTATCGGGTATGGAAATGGAAGAGGCTTGCCAATAGTTGTTCCAATAGTCCATGTGGTCGCTGTAGTCCGAGGCCACTCCACGCTCCAAGGCTTGCAGGGTTTCTTCCGAAGCCTTGTCGGACGACAATGAAGAAGAGACACTCCAAACGCCATACAACTTTTTGCCTTTTTGTTTCCAACGTACATTCACGTCGTAATAGAATCCACCCCACCCCGGCTGATGATAGGTTATTTGCTGCTTCTCAGTCCGTAGCGTTCCTTGTTCATAGCCCAGGCGACGCAAATCTAAGCCTGTCACCGGATCGTTATCACCAGCAGCTACAGGCTTGTTGTATTGCGGCGCTACCAAACTGGGGCATATTGTGTCAGGGAGGTTTTCAAAAACAAACCAGCCCACAGGCTCAGTGGCATGGACAAAAGTCTTCAGTGTGGTGCCATTATCCCAACGGGCCTCGCACAACGCATTGTTCAGATACAGATGTATGTCGTTAGGCTCACCCAATTTTTCCAAAGGAAACTCAAGGGCAGCTCCTGGTATTTTCGAAGGAGCAGGCAGCTGGTCATAAGGCCAGTCGTATTTCTTCTGAACTGGTAGATAGTCGCCCTTTTGCACTTGACTATACACCCACGAGAAACGGTTGTTGGCTCCGGAGATACTATCCATAGGGCGAAGGTCCCAAAGGTCGGTACGGTCCAGGGAAAAACGTAGAGCCGAATCCCTTTGCCATAGCAAAGCTCCAACAGTCGCATTGCCCAATGGGATGCCCTCGTCCCAGCTTCTCGCCAACTGTGTGAACTGCAAATCACTTGTCAAAGGCTTTTCTCTCCAGTCTGTCTTCACTTGGCATGAGCACAATATTCCGCCAATCGAAATCAGACCCAAAAGAAGACGGGCATTTATTGCTTTCATTTTTCTTAAAATAAGACGTTAGGCTTTCTCAATTGTCTGTTTCGGAAATCATCAAGTGGCATTTTGATGGACAGTATGACCTGTAATCAAAAACAAGCAAAAAGCAATCAGCATTCAAAAATGCCCTTTGTACACGCTCCTTAGCAAGAAGATGCAACATCGACTCATATGCCAAAGCACATTCCGACCCAGATTTATGTGCAAAATGATGAACACGCACTAGCCCTCTGTTTTTAGCGACCAACGGTTCCATACAAGCTAGACAGACGCAGTTGCAATCTTGCCCAATTTTCACATCGTCAACATTTACGAAACGACCATCATTAGCAATAGCCCATGTTAGCATGTGCGCTTCATATTTACGTTGCACCTCCCCCATAACAGATGTAGTTTAATATATTCTTCTTATCCAGCGCTTTGTTGTTTCCATACCCCATTGTATATGCCATTGTCTTCCTGTCACTTTATCTAGAAGAATGAATTGGTAAAAATTTTTCGTTGGATACAACTCGAAAGTGCCACTACCCAAGCCAAGGGACAAGTCCTCATCGTTGATGATAATAGAGCCTTCATTTTCACTGTCCATTGACCACTGTACTTGAGCTACCCTTCCTGTTGCGGTGTCCAGCCTCAAAAACGTATAGACATTTTCCGTCGGATATAACTTAAATCTATTCTTCCCATTTATTCCGAATTCAATATTATCCAACTGCTTGGTAATATAAACAAGAGTAGAATCACATACACTGTTCGTGACAGATTGAGAATACCCATTCATTGCAATGGTAATCAACGCAACACTTAACATTATCTTCTTCATGATGTTTTTTTTAAAAGTTCTACAATATCTATTCTATAACCCATCGCATTTGCGATTTTTGACAAGACTTCAATGCTGAGACTATCTTCTAGCTTTACCATAAGAAGCAAGCCACATCTATCTTCCAGGAAACTCATTTGTCACCAAGATGCGCTTTAGCCAACATGCGACGCAATTTGACGAACCCCCTTTCAAGAGCCTCTTCATCTGCCTTTTTCTCTTCCTCAGAGCGGTTGAGATAACGCTGGTAGTTTGCCTGCGCATCGGCTTCAAACCGCTGAGCCACTTCACCAGTCAGTACTGGCATGGATGCTATCGGTAGTGCCATTTTTTTTATTTTTCAACATTGTTTATTCCTTTGCAAAGGTACTCAAACTAATTGATAACGAGCACATTTTTACGTTTATATTTGCAGGATAACGTGATTTTCACTATAATTGTTTGTCTATATAGGTATATGGCAAGAAGGCCTCATACCTTGCTTTCCTATTTTTTCTTCATCCTATCTTGCCATGTCTTGTCCCAAATGTGGAATTTTAAATAGCGATTGCTTGATAGTAGTTTTTTCAACTGGGTAGGGCGCAGTCCTTCTTCTGCTATGTAGAAACGATCTTTTTCTTCCCAGTAGTTAGCCTCATCATTGTATTTCTCGTCCAGTTTCTTTGCTGCCTCATAAGCTGCCTCATACGAATTGTATGTTCCCTCTACCCATTTGTATGCGTTGGCAACATGCCAAAGTGTATATTCCTTTTCCATTTTATTCCGTATCAGTTCGTACTATTATATTCTGGAAACTACTTGTCGAGGATGATAGTTGACGGATGTTGCGAGCCAGCAAGGACGGGATTGGGTTGTGAAGGAAAGCCCGTGGACTTGATGCAGTGGGACAGCCACCTCATAAAATCCTAAGACTGCACTACCCTTTCTGTGAGAAGTGACTCCGAAGGGATTCAAACCCTTGACCTTCAGAACCGGAATCTGACGCTCTATTCAGCTAAGCTACGGAGCCAATTGATAAAAATCGGGTGCAAAGATACGGCATTTTTTCCAAACCGCAAAATAATCCTGCGAAAAAACGCCGTATCTTTGCCTCCAGGGACAAAGGTGGGAGCAATAGCACGTCAGGCCAGATCGAGGCAGAGGGATTGCACCAACCGGCCCACGGCAGTATTCTCCTTGACCAGTTGGTCGAGCGTCTCCTTGGGCGAGAGCAGGGGCTTGATCTCATCCTGCTTGGCCAGACGGATGGAGACCTGCAGACTGCCATTCTTCAGGCATTTGGCCAGCGTGGCACGGATGCGGCTCTTGATGGTCAGCATCTGGTCGTAGAGGATCTGGTTCTCCGCCACGATCTCCACGTTGGGATAGTCGGTGATGACAGGACTGAGGTTTCTCATTCGCGTGGACATAGCCCGCATGTTCTCTGGCATACGGGTGCACATCGCGCGCCACTGGACGAGGAGATCCTCCTCCGTGAAGGCGTTGCGCTCCTCGGCATTCTCCACCTCCACCGTCTGCTCCGCCGTGGGTTTATCCTTGTGGGTCAGGATATCGCCAAAGGACATTCCCATGCTGCGCCCGAGATTGAGCTTGGCCGACTTCAGCGCCCCTGCGGGAGGAGCCGTCCTAACTGTCTCGGAAGACTGCTGAGTTGGCTTGGGTTCCATCCTTTGGTCAGCCTTTTGGTCAGCAGACTGCGACTGATCCGTAGTCGGCTGCACGGTCTGCTGGGCGTGTTGCCGTTTTCTCTGTGCAACCGGGGCCACCTGCGCACCCCTTTCTGGCTGCACCTGTCGGAGTAGTTTCTGAAACAGGGTTTTCAACTGCTTAGGGCTACGCCCCGCACCCGCCGCATCGTCCTCGGGCTGGGTGATCTGTGCAATCTCGATAAGCGTCAGTTCCACGAGCAGCCGCTTGTTGGACGACTGGCGATACTGCACGTCGCAACGGTTGGCAATGCGCAGCGCTTGGTAGAGGAAGCGGGCCGGACACTTCTGCGCCTGCTCCCGATACTGCTCGCGCTGGCGGTCGCTGACTTCCAGGAGCGGCAAGGTCTGCGGGTCCTTGGCCATGAGCACATTGCGGATGTGGCTGGCCAGTCCGACGATGAAGTTGCCCCCATCGAAGCCCTTCGCCAGCACCCCGTTGAGGAGCAGCATGATGTCGGCCACCTTGTTGTCCAAGGCCAGGAAGACGGTCTTGAAGTAGTTGTCGGCATCGAGGACGTTGAGGTCTTCGATGGTCTTCTCGAAAGTGACGTTGCCCTGCGAGAAACTCGCCACCTGGTCGAAGATGGAGAGCGCGTCGCGCATACCGCCGTCGGCCTTCTCCGCTATCACGCCCAGGGCCTCCTCCTCATAGGAGATTTTTTCGCGGTCGGCCACCATCTTCAGTTGCTGGATGATGTGGGCCACGGACATTCGCTCGAAGTCGTAGATCTGGCAGCGCGAGAGGATGGTGGGCAGGATTTTGTGCTTCTCGGTCGTGGCGAGGATGAAGATGACATGGGCGGGCGGTTCCTCCAACGTCTTGAGGAAAGCATTGAAGGCCTGCTGCGAGAGCATGTGGACCTCGTCGATGATAAAGACCTTGTAGCGGCCCACCTGCGGAGGGATGCGGGTCTGCTCCATGAGCTGCTTGATCTGATCGACACCATTGTTGGACGCGGCATCGAGCTCGAAGATGTTGAAGGAGCGGCCCTCTTCGAAAGCCTTGCAACTCTCGCAGGCGCCACAGGCCTCGCCGTTGTCGGTGGGGTGCTCGCAGTTGATGGCCTTGGCGAAGATGCGCGCACAAGTGGTCTTTCCCACACCGCGCGGACCGCAGAAGAGGTAGGCGTGGGCCAGTTTGCCCGACTTGACCGTATTGCGGAGAGTGGTGGTCAGCGCGTCCTGGCCGACGACGTCGGAAAACTTCATCGGACGGTATTTGCGCGCAGAAACTATATATTCGTTCATTGGCTGAGTTAGGTTTTGGCCTGATGTCGGCGACGCAAGACGGGCAGCCCCCATCCACGCCGCAACCAAGCGCCCCAAGGCGCCCGCAGGCATTATCTCATTGCAAAGGTAGCAAAAAGTTGGTAACAATCCTCGCGTCCATCCACATTTTATGGTTAAATAGATAAAAAATGCAAGAGCGTTTGCCCTTTGTATGCTTTTAAATACTTACTTTTGCAGAAACAAAAATCGAACGTGATTAAGATTACCGGACATATCGTCAGAATCCTCAGCCGCTTCAAATACCACATCGTGGTGGTGATGGGCGTGCTCTATGTCGGCTTCTTGGGCGACGACTGCTTCATGAAGCGCTTCGAGTACGACTACAGGATCTCTGACCTACAGGACGAGATCGCCAAGTATGAGAAGGTCTATCAGACCAACAACCAGCGGCTGCACGAGCTCCGGGCCGATTCCTCGGCCATGGCCCGCGTGGGTCGCGAGCGCTATTTCATGAAGACTGACGACGAGGACGTCTTCGTGCTGAGCGACGATGATAATTCGGACAACAACCCAGCTTTCTATGAAACAATTAAGTAAGGCAGAGGCCTTCCTCTTCCTCGCCGGCGGCGTGCTGATGGTGGCGGGTGCCGGCTGCTATGTGTTCTTCATCCTCCAGGGCCTTGTCTGCTTCCTGGTGCTGGCGGGAAGTCTGCTCTTCGCCGCCATGCAAGCGCGCCAGCGCTATGAGGGCACCAGCATCACGCTGCGCCGTCTGCGCCGCATCCAGTTTTTCGCCCTGGCCTGCTTCGTCTGCGCCGGCGTATTCATGGTCGAGGACTGCTACCACCTCCTCAAGCCCTGGTTTGCCCAGTCCATCTCGGGCTATGCCAACTACGTCAATATCTTCCACAACAACTGGGTGGTGGCGCTGCTGATAGGCGCCCTGCTGGAGATGTACACCACCCACCGCATCGGCCACGAGCTGCGTAAAGAAGAGCAAGAGAACCATCAATAACGAAATCTAAAAGGATCTGTCGCCGAGACCGCCTCGGCCAAATGGTCAAACATATTATGAACAAGATCGTCTATACTATTACCGCACTCCTGTCGCTCACCTCCTGTGCCGGCACCTACGACATACAGGGTTCCTCCAACGTGTCGGACCTTGACGGCCAGAAGCTCTATCTGAAGGTGACGAAGGACGGCAACCTGACCAACCTCGACTCCTGCGATGTCGTACACGGTCAGTTCTCCTTCAGCGGCAAAGTAGATAGCGCCCACGTCGCCCGCATCTTCATGGACGACAAGGACCTCTCGCAGCCCGTCGTCATCGAGCAGGGCAACATCAGCATCAAACTCGACAACACACAGCAGAAGGTCAGCGGCACACCGCTCAACGACAAACTCAACAAGTTTTGGAACCGCTTCGTGCAGATCCGCAACCAGTATGCCGACATCGACCACGAGCAGAGCGCGGCCATCATGAACGGACAGGACGAGGCGACGGTCAACATCCGGCTGGCCAAAAAGGCCATCAAAGTCTTTGAGCAGGGCGACAAACTCTTCACGAAATTCGTGACGGACAACTTCGACAACATCCTGGGTCCGTGGGGATTCTTCACCCGCATCCAGTATGACACCACGCCCGACGCCTACCCCGTCTGGCTCAACGACTACCTCTTCGCCACCGCCCTCGACGGTCTGCCCTCGTGGATAGAGTTTATCATGGCCAAGGCACCCGACAACTTCAAGAACGACCCCGACGTGAAGCAGTTCTACCAGCACTTCCAGGAGACCTTGCAGCGCAACAACGGCACGATGGAGGACGTGCCAGCCGTGCCCATGAGCGAAGGCGACGCCAACGTGGCTCCGATCACGCCCAACCAGATGGCGAGCGACTCCATATCTTATTAGACTTCCATTCCCCCTATACCTATTATATATATAGACACAGAGAATCATGAGCACGCTGATCAAAAACGGCACCCTCGTCAATGAGGGCGTATCGAGACAAGGCACCATCACCATAGGCGACGACGGACGCATTGCCTCCATCGGGACGGAAGCCCCCATGGCGGAAGACCGCTACGACCACGTCATCGACGCAGCAGGATGCTATGTGCTGCCGGGCGTCATCGACGAGCACGTCCACTTCCGCGAGCCGGGCATGACGGACAAGGCGACGATACGCAGCGAGAGCCGTGCAGCAGCCTACGGCGGCGTGACCTCCTATATGGAAATGCCCAACACCGTGCCCACCACCACGACGGAAGCGGCCTGGGAGGACAAACGGCAGCGGGGAAGGAAAGACAGCGCCGTCAACTACGCCTTCTACCTCGGCGCAACCAACAACAACGCCGAGACGCTCCGCCAGGCCGACTGGCAGCATACGCCCGCCATCAAACTCTTCATGGGATCATCGACGGGCAACATGCTCGTGGACCGTGGCGAAGCACTGAAAGAGGTATTCCAGTTGGCTGCCAAGCTCGACATTCCCGTCGTGAGCCACTGCGAGGACGCCACACTCATCAGCGAGAACATGCGACTGACCAAGGAGCGCTATGGCGAGGATCCTGCCGTGGAGCACCATCCCGAGATCAGAAGCGAGGAGGCCTGTGTTCGGTCCACCGCCCTGGCCCTCCAGTTGGCCACCGAGGCAGGAGCAAGACTCCACGTGGCCCATATCTCCACCGCCCGCGAACTGGAGATGATCGCCGCCCATGGCGACGCCAACATCACCGCCGAGGCCGTGACGGCACACTTGCTCTTCACGGACAAGGACTACCAGCGACTGGGCACCCGCATCAAATGCAACCCTGCCGTCAAGACTGCCCACGACCAAGAGACCTTGATCGAAGGACTGACCGACGGACGCATCCTCACCATCGCCACAGACCACGCCCCTCACCTATCCTCGCAAAAAGAGGGAGGCTGCGCACGGGCCGCTTCGGGAATGCCCATGGTGCAGTTTAGCCTCGTCGCCATGCTGGGACTGGTCGATGCGGGACGGATTACGATCGAGCAACTGGTGGCGCTCATGGCTCACCATCCGGCCCAATACTTCCACGTCAGAGAGCGCGGTTTTCTGCGCCCAGGCTACCATGCCGACATCGCCATCGTGCGCCCCGACTGTCCGTGGACGCTGACGAAGAAAGAGATACAAAGTCCGTGTGGATGGAGCCCCCTGGAGGGAAAGACCTTCCGCTGGCGCGTGGAGCAGACCCTCTGCAACGGCCACCTCGTCTATGACCGCGGCACCTTCGACGAGGACTACCGCGGCGAGGAACTGGAGTTTGACCGTACAAAATAGCGTTTGACAGATCAAGATAACATCTGACCATCCAAGATAGAAGCACTCAGAGCCCGTGATAGCAAGAATCGTCATCCCTCTCCTGTTGGTCATCGTCCTCTCCGACCTCTATATCGACGTCCACTATTTCCGCCGCCGATATAGTCTGCCGTGGTGGCTGCGACTATTGTGGTGGGTGCCTTGCATCGCACTCTCGACCTATACCATCACCCTCGCGTCGCTCCCGAGTTTTGCTCCCTCCGACCTTGCCTGGCTCAACACCTATTTGCTCCTGCTGGGCCTCTTCGTCGGTCCGAAGGCCATCTTTGCCCTGTGCTCCTTCCTCGGGTCGTGTCTGATGCGGCTGACAGGCTGGCCGCGCATCAACCTGGGTCACTACATCGGCATCCTGCTGGGCTGTGGCGGCGTGCTGGCCTATATCTATGGTCTGACCGTCGGCGTGAGACAGGTGAAGGTAAACCACCTCACGCTGCAGTTTGAAGACCTCCCCGCAGCCTTCGACGGCTACAAGATCCTCCATATCTCCGACCTCCACCTCGGCACCTTCTACGGCTGGCGACAGAAGATTCTCCAAGCGGAGATGGACTCCATCGCCCGGCAGCACGCCGACCTGATGGTCTTCACGGGTGACGTGCAGAACATCCGTCCCCAGGAGATCTTTCCCCACACCGACCTGCTGCGCAGTACGACCCAGGGCATGGTCTCCGTACTCGGCAACCACGACTATGCGAGCTACGCCAAAGACACTCACGAGGCTCAGGACCGCCTGTTGCGCCTGCTCGTAGAGACAGAACAAAACGCCCTGGGATGGCGGTTGCTGCGCAATGACCATCTCGTCATCAGACGCGGTGGCGACTCCCTCGTCGTGGCAGGCACGGAGAATGACGGCGAACCACCCTTCCCCAACCTTGCCGACACGAGGAAGTCCCTTGAGGGCGTGCGGCCAGGGGCATTTGTGGTGATGCTGCAACACGACCCCTCGGCCTGGCGACGAGATATACTGCCCAATACCACGGCCCAACTGACGCTGAGCGGACACACCCACGGCGGACAAATGCAGTTCTTCGGACACCGGCCGACCCAATGGCGAGGCCGTCCCGACAAGGGACTCTACGAGCATCAGGGACGCTACCTCTACGTCAACACCGGACTGGGAGGGCTGGTGCCGTTCCGGCTGAACATGCCCAACGAGATCACCGTCATCACGCTCAGGACGAAGCACCGTCCGGCAGACCCGGTCGCCAAGGACAACTGACAAGAACATCCGAATCGATAATAACTCAATATTTTTTAAAACACACACACAACATGAAACTCATTTACAGGATTTATCAACTCTTTGTGGTCCTGCCCTTCCTCATCTTCTGTTCCATTGCCTGTGCGCTGGTGACGACGATCGGATGCACGCTGGGCGACGGACACTACTGGGGCTACTACCCCGGCAAATGGTGGGCAAGGTTCATCATCTGGGTCAGCCTGCTCCCCATCAAAGTGGAAGGACGGGAACATCTGCGCAAGGACCAGAGCTACGTCTTTGTCAGCAACCACCAGGGATCGTTTGACATCTTCATCATCTACGGCTTCCTGGGCCGCAACTTCAAGTGGATGATGAAACAGGGACTGCGCAAGATTCCCTTCGTAGGCAAGGCTTGCGAGGCAGCCCACCACATCTACGTCGATAAGCGCGGCCCGAGCAAGATCCGCCAGACCTACGACCAGGCACGCGAGGTGCTCCAGGAGGGCATGTCGCTGGTGGTGTTTCCCGAGGGAGCACGAACCTTCACTGGCCACATGGGCGTGTTCAGAAGAGGTGCGTTCATGCTGGCCGACGAACTCCAATTGCCAGTCTGCCCGCTGACGATCAATGGCGCCTTCGACGTGATGCCCCGCATGCGCGACTGGCGCTGGCTGACGTGGCACCGGCTGAGCCTTACCATCCACGAGCCCATCTACCCCACCACGCAGGGACCGGAGAATGTCAAGACCACGATGGACGAAGCGTATAAGCGCGTGATGTCGGGACTGGTCAAGGAATACCAAGGATTTGTGGAGAACCCCGATCAGTAAGGAAATTGTGGGACTCCGACCAGCAAGAACAAGGAGAAACCCATGGGGTTAAACTTTTTTTATCCTCATCCTTGCGCCCTTTCAAGTAAAAAGCATTATCTTTGCAAACAATATCAATCCAACCTATTATGGAGAAGAGCGACAGCATCATCATCATCCCGACGTACAACGAGAAGGAGAACATAGAGAAGATCATACGAGCCATCTTCGGCCTGGAAAAATACTTTCACATCCTGGTCATCGACGATGGCAGTCCCGACGGTACGGCCGCCATTGTCCACCACCTGATGGAGGACGAGTTCAAAGGCCGCCTCTTCATCGTGGAACGAAGCGGAAAACTGGGACTTGGCACGGCCTATATCGCCGGATTCAAGTGGGCTTTGGAGCGCGACTACGGCTACATCTTCGAGATGGACGCCGACTTCAGCCACGATCCAAACGACCTGCCACGCCTCTATGCCGCCTGTCATGACGAGGGCTACGACCTCAGCGTAGGCAGCCGCTACGTCAGCGGTGTGAACGTCGTCAACTGGCCGATGGGACGCGTGCTGATGAGCTATTTCGCCTCATGCTACGTCCGCCTGGTGACGGGTGTCAACATCCACGACACCACGGCAGGATTCGTCTGCTACACTCGGCGCGTGCTGGAGACCATTCCCCTCGACGAGGTGAGATTCAAGGGCTACGCCTTCCAGATCGAGATGAAGTACACCGCCTACAAGATTGGCTTCAAACTCAAGGAGGTGTCCGTCGTCTTCACCAACCGCCGCGAGGGCACGAGCAAGATGAGTGGAGGTATCTTCTCCGAAGCGCTCTTCGGCGTCGTCCGCCTGCGCCTGGATGGCTTCTTCCGCCGCTATCCGAAGATCAAGGCATAAGAAGAAAGGCTTAGGGGGAGCGCCAAAACGCCGGACACCGCCAGGGTGGCTTGCCAATGACAGAAGAGCGACCGTGGACCTGCGATCATACGGTACCAACAAAGCATACGGCCAAATAACGCATACGGTTCAACAACGTTTTACGACTCAACAACGTATACGACCCAAACAACGCGTACAAATACGAACTGCGTCTAAAAGCGAGTTTCACCCACAAGGGATTCTCCTGGCGCTTCGTCCTTGTAGGAGTTGTTTGGGTTGTCCGTTTTAGGTGATTCGTTTTGATTTGCTCCCGATCCCGCCAGGGCAAGACGGCGACCTGGGCCGAAAGCCTCACTTTGCATAGCGTGTGCAAAAACTGTGCAACAAAGCCATGACAAAGGCAAAAAAGATGCGCAAATAGTTGGCTCATTGGCGAGTTTATCGTACCTTTGCAGCAACTTCGCGGCCCATCCATAGCCTCGCCCCCTTGTCGGGACGATGGAGAAAGGGCTTGGCGAGGCTTCATTTTTAGATTGTTTTCATGGAACAAGAGAGATTATTCCCCAACTATATCTTTGAGACCAGTTGGGAGGTCTGCAATAAGGTGGGCGGCATCTACACCGTGCTTTCCACTCGGGCGAGGACGCTCCAAGACCGGATCCACGACCAGTTGATTTTCATCGGGCCAGACTGCTGGCAGGACCGCCCGTGCCCCTACTTCGAGGAGGAGAGCCTCTTCCCCGAATGGGAGGACGTGGCCCGCTGCGAAGGTCTGCACGTGCGCGTAGGACGCTGGACGATCCCGAGCCGCCCCGTAGCCGTTCTGGTCGATTGGCGCCCGCTTTTCGACGAGAAAGACGCCTTCTACGGCCGCCTCTGGCAGCAGTTTGGCGTGGACAGCCTCCACGCCTTTGGCGACTACGACGACTCCGTCCTCTTCGGCTGGGCCGCCGCCAAGGTGGTGGAGAGTTTCTACCGCCACTACCGTCTGGACGACCAGCGTGTCGTGCTCCACGCCAACGAGTGGCAGACGGCCTCCGCCGCCCTGGTGATCCAGAAGCTCGTGCCCCAGGTAGCCACGATCTTCACGACCCACGCCACCTGTATCGGACGCAGCATTGCGGGCAACAACAAGCCGCTCTACGACTATCTGTGGGCCTACAACGGCGACCAGATGGCACAGGAGCTCAACATGGAGAGCAAACACTCGATCGAGAAGCAGGCAGCCCACCACGTGGACTGCTTCACGACCGTGAGCGAGATCACGGCCCGCGAGTGTGCCGAACTGCTCGACAAGCCCGTCGATGTGGTGCTCCCCAATGGTTTCGACAACAGTTTCGTGGCCGTCGGACCGCAGTTCACGCGCAAGCGCAAGGCGGCCCGCAAGCGGCTGCTGGCCATAGCCAACGCCCTGCTGGGCACACAGATCGGCGACGAGGCGCTAATCGTCTCCATCTCAGGACGCTACGAGTTTCGCAACAAGGGCCTCGACGTCTTCATCGAGGCGATGAACCGCCTCAGACACGACACCGACCTCCAGCGCCCCATCGTCGCCTTCATCGCCGTGCCAGGCTGGGTGAGTGGGCCGCGGGCCGACCTTCAGGAGCGGCTGCAGCAGCGCAAGAGCTATGACACGCCGCTGGAGAACCCCATGCTCACCCACTGGCTGGGCGACATGGACCACGACCAGGTGGTCGGCATGATGCGCCACCTCGACATGGCCAACCGCCAGGAGGACAACGTGAAACTCATCTTCATGCCCTGCTACCTCACGGGCGACGACGGCATCGTCGATCTCAGCTACTACGACACCGTACTGGGCAACGACCTCTGCGTCTTCCCCTCCTACTACGAGCCGTGGGGCTACACCCCGCTGGAGGCCGTGGCCTTCCACGTGCCCTGCATCACGACCGACCTGGCCGGCTTTGGCCTGTGGGCCAACAGCGTCAAGGGCGCCAATGCCAGTATCGAGGACGGCGTGGAAGTGGTCCACCGCACCGACTACAACTTCTCGGAAGTAGCCGACCACATCAAGGCCACCGTGGCACGCTTCGCCGCCATGACGCCCAAGGAGGTGCGCGCCTGCCGGAACAAGGCCGACAAACTCTCAAAGAAGGCCCTGTGGAGCGAGTTTATCCCCTACTACGAGGAGGCCTACGACCTCGCGCTGCGCAAGGCCGAAAAGCGGGCGGAATAGAAGGGCCAAGGATGCGCCCCGACATCCGCTCTATCCATTATATATATAGAAACAACATTACAACAATAGATAACACTACACGCTATGAAGATCAAATCGGATTATTCCAATTTGCCCCAGTGGAAGGAAGTGAACGTCAAGTCGTCACTGCCGAAGGAGCTGGACTGCCTCAACGAACTGGCACACAACCTTTGGTGGGCATGGAACTATGAGGCCCGCAACCTCTTCAAGAGCCTCGACGAGAAACTCTACGAGGAGGTGGGCCACAACCCCGTTCTGCTCCTGGAGCGCCTCAACTACGACCGCAAGGAAGCGATCGTCAAGGACAAGGAGCTGATGCGCAAGGTCCACAACGTCTATAAGCAGTTTCGCGAGTACATGGACGAGGAAGTCAACAAGTCTCGCCCGTCCGTGGCCTACTTCTGCATGGAGTTTGGCCTCAACCAGGTGCTGAAGATCTACAGCGGCGGCCTGGGCATGCTGGCCGGCGACTACCTCAAGGAGGCTTCCGACTCCAACGTCGATCTCTGTGGTGTCGGCCTGCTCTATCGCTTCGGCTACTTCACGCAGTCGCTGTCGATGGACGGTCAGCAGATAGCCAAATATGACGCACAGTATTTCAACGCGCTGCCCATCGAGCGCGAGCTCGACGCCAACGGCAACCAGCTGGTGATCGATATCCCCTACCAGAACTACCAGGTCCACGCCCTTGTCTGGCACGTGAACGTGGGACGCATCAAACTCTACCTGCTGGACACGGACAACGAGATGAACTCCGAGTATGACCGCCCCATCACCCACAACCTCTACGGCGGCGACAACGAGAACCGCCTGAAGCAGGAGATCCTGCTCGGCATCGGCGGCACCCTCATGCTCAAGAAGCTGGGCATCAAGAAGGACATCTACCACTGCAACGAGGGCCACGCCGCCCTGTGCAACCTCCAGCGCCTGTGCGACTACATCCAGGACGGCCTCTCCTTCAACGAGGCCATGGAGCTGGTGCGCGCCTCGTCGCTCTATACCGTCCACACCCCCGTGCCGGCCGGCCACGACTACTTCGAGGCAGACCTCTTCGGCAAGTACATGGGTGGCTATCCCGAGAAGCTGGGTATCAGCTGGGATGAGTTTATCGGCATGGGCCGCATCAACGCCGACGACCACAACGAGAAGTTCTGCATGAGCGTCTTCGCCTGCAACACCTGCCAGGAAGTCAACGGCGTGTCGAAGCTCCACGGCTGGGTGAGCCAGAAGATGTTTGCCCCGATCTGGAAGGGCTACTACCCCGAGGAGAACCATGTCGGCTACGTCACCAACGGCGTCCACTTCCCCACCTGGACGGCCACGGAGTGGCGCAAGCTCTACGACTCCTACTTCGACGACAACTTCCTCTACGACCAGAGCAACGAGCGCATCTGGCACGCCATCTACGACGTGCCCGACGAGGAGATCTGGGAGACGCGCATGGCGCTGAAGAAGAAGCTCGTGAAGTATATCCGCGACAAGTTCACGCAGCAGTGGCTCCGCAACCAGGGCGACCCCGCCAAGGTGATGTCCATCATCCAGCGCATCACGCCCAACGCCCTGATGATCGGCTTCTGCCGCCGCTTCGCCACCTACAAGCGCGCCCACCTGCTCTTCACCGACCTCGACCGTCTGGAGAAGATCGTCAACGATCCCGACCGTCCCGTGCTCTTCTTCTTCTCGGGCAAAGCCCATCCCGCCGACGGTGCCGGCCAGGGCCTCATCAAGCGCATCTTCGAGATCTCCCGTATGCCGCAGTTCCTGGGCAAGATCATCTTCCTGGAGGACTATGACATGCGCCTGGCCCGCCGCCTCGTCAGCGGTGTGGATATCTGGATGAACACGCCGACGCGCCCGCTGGAGGCCAGTGGCACCTCGGGCGAGAAGGCCGAGATGAACGGTGTGGTCAACCTCTCCGTGCTTGACGGCTGGTGGGTGGAAGGCTACCGCGAGGGTGCCGGCTGGGCCCTGCCGCAGGAGCGCACCTATCAGAACCAGGCCTACCAGGACCAGCTCGACGCAGCCACCATCTACTCGCTGCTCGAGAACGACATCATCCCGCTCTACTTCAACCGCGGCCGCAAGGCCTACTCCGCTGGTTGGGTGAAGGTCGTGAAAAACTCCATTGCCACCATCGCCCCCCACTACACGATGAAGCGGCAGCTGGACGACTACTACGAGAAGTTCTACAACCAGGAGGCCGACCGCTTCAAGGAGCTGGTAGCCGACAACTACGCCAAGGCCAAGGAGATCGCCCTCTGGAAGGAGAACGTCGCCGCTCGCTGGGACGCCATCCATGTGGTCGATAAGGACGAGACGGCCCTCCTGGACGTCGCCACAGGCAAACCCGTCACCCTCTCCTACACCATCGACGAGCAGGGACTCAACGACGCCATCGGACTCGAACTGGTGGTGCTCAGCAGCCATAGCGAGGACGACCTGCAGATCCACAAGGTGCACCCCTTCGAGATGGTGAAGCAGGAGGGCAACCTCTTCACGTTCAAGGTGACATTCGAGGCCGACGAGGCCGGCTCCTACAAGTGTGCCGTGAGAATGTATCCGAAGAACGCCCTGCTCCCCCACCGTCAGGACTTCTGCTACGTGAAGTGGATCGACTAAGGACTAAGGGATAGTAAAAAACTATGCGAGGGGATGTCGTGGAAACTCTTTTTCCACACATCCCCTCGCCTCTTTCTTGGTCCACCACGGCCCGCAGGGCGCCTATCAGCCCACAATCCGTCGCCGAGCAGCATTTTTGCGCTTATAATTTTTCGAGTATTTAAGATTTTTCGTACCTTTGCGGCGATATGAGATTCTCCGTCAAATGTAACCATTGCGGCCAGACCTTCATCGCCGAGACGCAGAACTATGGCCGCATGAAATACCGCTGCCCATACTGCCAGTCGGTCATGGTTTGCCAGTTCGACCCGCCCAAGGTGTTTCGCACCCGCGCGCGGTCAGTCATCCCCGTAGCCGATAGTTCCCCCGTGGCGGCCCATAGCCACCTGCCCATGGTCTCGTCGCGCCTTGTCACACCACCCGCGCCCCAGCCTGCCGACGCGCCTACGCCCGCCCCTGCTGTCGAGGAACAATTGCCGGAGGCCAGCGTCCACCAGTTCAAGAAGCGTGCCGAGGGCTTTGCCGGTATGCTCCATTGGATCTGGTGCCACCTGAGCGTCTTCTGTCTGTGGAGCGGCGCGAAGATCCGCAAGTTTCAGGAGGACTACGAGGACGGCGACCTATGGATCTTCTTCGCCTTCAGCCTGCTCTTCGTCGTGGTCGTCTGTGTGGGCCTGTGGACGATGGCCGAGGTGACGACCCTCATCGCCGAGGGCAACTCGTGGCTCAAGAGTACCTACTACTCCATCAAGAATATGATCTGACGACATAGCCAGGGTCATGGAGATACCCACCACGGAGGCAATAAACGGCCTCCGTTTTCGTTATATTAGCATGATGAAGAAGACACTTACAGCATGGGTGCTCGCCGCGCTCTGCCTCGTCTCCTGCGGTGTGGACAAAAACATCCGCAAGGGCGAGAAATTTCTGCAGTTGGGCGAGTACTATGACGCGGCGGCCCAGTTTAAGGCCGCATACCAGCGCACTCCGCCCAAGGAGCGCGACAAGCGCGGACAGTTGTCGGCCAAGATGGCACATTGCTACGACCGCATCAACTCCTCCGAGCGTGCCGTCGCCGCCCTGCGCAACGTCATCCGCTACCACCAGGACGACGGCGAGACCCACCTGATGCTGGCCCGCAACCTCATGAAGTCGGGACGCTACGCCGAGGCCGAGACGGAGTTTCGCGCCGCCCTCGACTCCATGCCCGACCACCCGCTGGCCACGCAGGGCCTCAAGGCCGCCCAGGACGCCCCGCGCATCAAGGAGCTCGGATCCAAATATACGGTGAAGCGGATGGAGATCTTCAACTCCCGCCGTGCCGACTACTCGCCGATGCTCTTCGGCGACGAGTTTGACCAGCTCTTTTTCTCTTCCACGCGCAACGAGGCGCAGGGCGACGAGCTGAGCGGCATCACGGGCACGAAGAACGCCGACATCTTCGTCAGCGAGAAGGACGAGAAGGGACGGTGGCAACGCCCCCGCACCATCGACTCGGGCCTCAACTCCGACTTCGACGAGGCCACGCCCGCCTTCAGCGTCGATGGACGCGAGATGTATCTCACGCAGTGTCCCACAGACCCCTCCTATCCCCGCTACGCCCAGATCGCCGTCAGCAAGCGCTCCGACGCAGCCTGGGGCAAGCCAACGAAACTGGAGATCAGCCGCGACACGCTCTCCAGCTTTGCCCATCCCGCCATCTCGCCCGACGGCAACTGGCTCTACTTCGTCAGCGACATGCCCGGAGGCAAGGGCGGCCTCGACATCTGGCGCGTGCGCATCACAGGAGGCGGCCTCGGCGGCGTGGAGAATCTCGGCGAGCCCATCAACACCCCTGGCGACGAGATGTTTCCCACCTTCCGCCCCAACGGCGACCTCTATTTCTCCTCCAACGGCCACCCCGGACTGGGAGGCCTCGACATCTTCATCGCCAAGGTGGGCAAGGACCGCCGCTACCACCTGGAGCATCCCGGCTATCCGCTCAACTCCCAGGGCGACGACTTCGGCATGACCTTCGAGGGCCCGCACAACAGGGGTTTCTTCTCCTCCAACCGTGGCGACGGCCGCGGATGGGACCATATCTATAGTTTCGAGTTGCCCGAGGTGGTCCAGACCGTCAAGGGATGGGTCTATGAGATGGATGGCTACGAGCTGCCCGCCGCCGAGGTATTCATGGTCGGCGACGACGGCACCAACCTGAAACTCTCCGTCAAGGGCGACGGCTCCTTTGAGCAGGTCGTCGATCCGGGCGTCAACTATATCATGCTCGCCACCTGCAAGGGCTATCTCAACCACCGCGTGGAGCTCCACGTCGATTCCGTCGATCAGTCGGAGGAATACACCCTGCAGTTTCCGCTGCCCTCCATCCGCGTGCCGGTGCTCATAGACAACATCTTCTACGACTTCGACAAGGCCACGCTGCGCCCCGAGTCGAAGACGGCGCTCGACGACCTCGTGAAGTTGCTCAACGAGAATCCCAACGTCACCATCGAGCTCTCTGCCCACACCGACTACAAGGGTCGCGCCGAGTACAACAAGCGCCTCTCGCAGCGCCGCGCCGAGTCGGTGGTGGCGTATCTGACCGAGCATGGCATCGCCCGCGACCGACTCACTCCCGTGGGCTATGGCAAGGAGAAGCCGAAGACCGTCCGCAAGAAGATGCTGGAGCGCTACCCGTGGCTCAAGGAGGGCGACGTGCTCACCGAGGAGTTTATCAAGAAACTCGACAAGGACAAGCAGGAGATCTGCAACCAGATCAACCGCCGCACCGAGTTTATCGTCCTGCGCACCACCTACGGCATGTTTGACGAGAAGGGCAACCTCAAGACCATGCCGACGCCGAAGCGCGACGAGACGGGTGACGACGACGACCTCATACTCATAGAATAACGACGCATGACACTTCCCGAGGAGTTTACCACCTACACGCGCGCCCTGATGGGCGAGGAGCGGTTTGCCCGCTTCCTTGGCGCGCTCGACGAGCCCGCTCCCGTGTCCATACGGGTCAATCCCTTCAAGGCCGAGGCCACGCCCGAGACCGGGGCAGACCGCGTGGTCTGGTGTCGTGGCGGCTACTATCTCGACAGCCGCCCAGCCTTCACCTTCGACCCCCTGCTCCACGCCGGAGCCTACTATGTGCAGGAGGCCTCGTCGATGTTCATCGACCACGTCGTCCGCCAGTTTGTCCACGTCCCCGTCACGGCCCTCGACCTCTGTGCGGCCCCGGGCGGCAAGACGACGTGTCTGCGTGCCGCCCTGCCCGAGGGGAGCCGTCTCTACAGCAACGAGCCTCATCCGAAACGGGCGCAGATCCTGGCCGAGAACGTCGTGAAGTTTGGCCACCCCGAAGTCGTCGTGACCAACAACTACGCCATCGACTACCAGCGCGCCGGCCTCCGCTTCGGCCTCATCCTCGCCGACATGCCTTGCTCCGGCGAGGGCATGTTTCGCAAGGACCCCGAGAGCATCGGCGAGTGGAGCCCGGCCAACGTGGAGAAGTGTGCCGCGCTGCAGCGGTCCATCCTTGCCGACATCTGGCCCTGCCTGCTGCCCGGCGGACTGCTGATCTACTCCACCTGCACCTTCAACGCCCACGAGAACGAGGACAACATCGCCTTTGCCGTAGAGGAACTGGGGGCCGAGCCGGTCGCCATCCCCGTGGAGGAGGCGTGGCGGGTGGCAGGCCCGCTGACGGGACCCCATCCGATCTGCCGTTTCATCCCCGGCACTACCCGTGGCGAAGGACTGGCCGTGGCGCTGCTGCGCAAGCCCGAGACCGCGGCCGACCTGCCCACACGCGACCGCGGCAAAGGACACACGACGCCCTTGCTGCGCGTCCTGAGCGACGGCGTCAAGCCGCCCCAGGTGAAGGGCAAGAAGACTCTGCCCGACGTTTCCCAGGCGCTGACGATCCTCGACGAGGCCAATCCCTATCCTCGCGTGGATGTGGGCTACGACGAGGCCATAGCCTACCTGCGCCGCGAGTCCATCGCGCTGCCTGCGGCGGCCCCGAAGGGCCTCGTCACGGTCTGCCACGAGGGGTTCGCCCTCGGCTTTGCCAAGAACCTCGGGACCAGGGCCAACAACCTCTACCCCCAGGAGTGGCGCATCCGCAGCACCCACCGGCCCGAAGATCGGCCCGTCGTCGGCCTCACTCCCATCGTCCATCCATAAGAAGAAGAAACAAACACGCTATATGCAACCCTACTTATCCTTATTAAACAGAATCCTCACCGAGGGCCACCAGAAGGGCGACCGCACGGGCACGGGCACGCTGAGCGTCTTCGGCCACCAGATGCGCTACGACCTCCAGGACGGCTTCCCTCTGCTCACGACCAAGAAACTCCACCTGAAGTCCATCATCTACGAGCTGCTGTGGTTTCTGCGTGGCGACACCAACGTGCGCTGGCTCCAGGACCACGGCGTGCGCATCTGGAACGAGTGGGCCGACGAGAACGGCGACCTCGGTCCGGTCTATGGCCACCAGTGGCGGTCGTGGCCCGACTACCGTGGGGGCACGATAGACCAAATAGCGCAGGTGGAGGAGATGATCAAGCGCAATCCCAACTCCCGCCGAATGCTCGTCACGGCGTGGAATCCGGCTGAGGTCGAGGACATGGCGCTGCCGCCGTGCCACTGCCTCTTCCAGTTTTATGTCGCCGACGGACGTCTCTCGCTCCAGCTCTACCAGCGGTCTGCCGACACCTTCCTCGGTGTGCCGTTCAACATCGCCTCCTACGCCCTGCTGCTGCAGATGATGGCCCAGGTCACGGGGCTCCAGCCTGGCGAGTTCGTCCACACCACGGGTGACACCCATCTCTACCTCAACCACCTGGAGCAGGCCCGACTGCAGCTCTCGCGCACCCCGCGGCCGCTGCCCACGATGCGCATCAACCCCGACGTCAAGAGCATCTTCGATTTCCGCTACGAGGACTTCGAACTGGAGAACTACGACCCCTGGCCTCATATCGCCGCGGAGGTATCCGTCTGATTCATCCAAAACATTCTTCAAGCTATGCATATCACTCTGATTGCTGCCGTGGCCGAAAACCGCGCCATCGGCCTCGACAACCAACTGATTTACCACATCCGCGAAGACCTGCGCCGCTTCAAGCAGCTCACCACGGGCCACACCGTCCTCATGGGGCGCCGCACCTTTGAGTCGCTGCCGAAGGGCGCGTTGCCCAACCGCCGCAACATCGTGGTCAGCCGCACGGTGGCCCACTTCGACGGCTGCGACACCTACCCCTCACTGGAGGAAGCCCTGCGCCACTGCGCACCCGAGGAGCAAGTCTTCGTCATCGGCGGACAGACCGTCTATGAGCAGACGCTGCCGCTGGCCCATCGCCTCTGCATGACCGAGATAGCGGCCACACCGTCGCGGGCCGACGCTTTCTTCCCGCCCTACGACGGATGGATCAAGGAGGCGGAGGAGCGCCACGAGGCCGACGAGGCCCATCCCCACGCCTTCGCCTTCGTCGACTACGTGAGACCGGCCGAATAGGCTTGGCCAGGTTTTTCGAAAAAGGCTTTTTTAAAAGAAACGGTCTTGGCAAAGGCTTATTATTTAGCTCAACTTTCGCATGTAAGCTCCACACGCCCTGAAAGGGCAGTAGCTCCTAGCCCTGGGCTAGGAGCTTTTGGGCCTTCAGCCCGTTCTTGAACCACTTGCGAAAACTTCAGTTATTTAGGAAAGAGGCTTGGCAAGACTTCTTATAAGGTAAAGACCCAAGTAGGCGGAAAACCCGAAAAACAAAACAAGTTTTCGGGATTTTCCGCCAACTACTACCCCTGATTGCACCCAATTGCATAGTTGAACTATAAATATTGCACAATAGTTTTGGTACTGTGCATAAAAAACTATACCTTTGCACAAAATTTTTTAGATTGTGCAATGAAGCCGACACAGAGTTTCAACTCATATATAGAAAATAGCATCAAAGACAACTGGGATCGGGATGCGCTCACCGACTACAAAGGCGCGACGTTGCAGTATCACGACGTCGCGCGCAAGATAGCCAAGCTCCACATCCTCTTCCGCCACAGTGGTCTCCAGCCTGGCGACAAAGTGGCGCTCTGTGGGCGCAACTCCTCGGCCTGGGCCGCCGCCTTCCTGGCCACCATCACCTATGGTGCCGTAGCCGTCCCCATCCAGCATGAGTTTACGCCGGACATGGTCTATAACATCGTCAACCATTCCGAGTCGCGACTGCTCTTCGTGGGCGACGTTGTCTCGCCGACGATCGACGCCGGAGAGATGCCGGCGCTGGAGGGCATCATCTATATCCCCGACTTCTCGCTGACGATGTCGCGCTCAGAGACGCTCACCTTCGCGCGCGAACATCTTAATAAGCTCTTCGGCGAAGAATATCCGAAGGCCTTCGAGCGCAGCCACGTCAGCTACCACCAGGACAGCCCCGAGGAGCTGGCCCTCATCAACTACACCAGCGGCACGACCGGCTTCTCCAAGGGCGTGATGCTACCCTATCGTGCGCTGTGGAGCAATCTCGACTTTACGATGCGCAGCCTGGGCGCCAACATGGCCCCGGGGTCCAATGTGCTCTGCACGCTCCCCATGGCCCACATGTACGGCATGATGGTGGAGTTTTTCCTCAACTTCTGCTTAGGCAACCACCTCTTCTTCCTCACGCGCCTGCCCAGCCCGTCGCTCATCCAGAGCGCCTGTGCCGACATCCATCCCGCCATCGTCATCGTCGTGCCGATGGTCATCGAGAAGATCATCCGCAAGATGGTGTTCCCGCTCATCCAGCAGCGCTACGTCCACCTGCTGCTCAACATGCCGGTGGTCAACAAGAAGATCAAGGCGCGCATCCTCCAGCAGGTGAAGGATATCTTCGGCGGCCAGCTCTTCGAGATGATGTTTGGCGGCGCGGGGCTCAACCGCGAGGTGGAGGACTTCCTCCGCCATATCGGATTTCCCCTGGCCGTGGGCTACGGCACGACCGAGACGGCCCCGCTCATCACCTACAGCGACTACCGCGACTTCGTGCGCGGCACCTGCGGACGGGTGGTGGACAACATGGAGATACGCATCGCCAGTCCCGACCCAGCCAACGTGCCGGGCGAGATCCTCACGCGCGGCACGAACGTCATGCTGGGCTACTACAAGAATCCCGAGGCCAGCCACGCCGTGCTCGACAAGGACGGATGGTTTCACACCGGCGACCTCGCCACCATCGACGCTGAGGGCCACGTCTTCATCCGCGGACGCATCAAGAACATGCTTCTCAGCGCCAACGGACAGAACATCTATCCCGAGGAGATCGAAAACAAGCTCAACTCGATGATGATGGTCAACGAGAGCGTCATCATCCAGCGCGACAACAAGCTCGTGGGCCTCGTCCATCCCGACATGGACGCTGCCAAGCAGCTTGGCTTCTCCATCGGCGACCTCGGCGACGTGATGGAGGAAAACCGCAAGCAGCTCAACAGTCTCCTGCCCGCCTTCTGCAAGGTCTCGGCCATACAGATCCACGAGCAGGAGTTTGAGAAGACACCCAAGAAGAGCATCAAGCGCTACCTCTACCAGAACGCCTGACGGCACGGGCCAAGCCATGGCCCCACGCCCGCTCACCTACCATAACAAATAGCTTTGCATAACGATAACAAGTAGCGACAGATGGAACAAATTCCTAGTTTTAACGCCCTCATCGAGAAGAGTATCATCGACAACTGGGATCTCGACTCGCTTACCGACTACAAAGGCAAGACGCTGCAGTATCACGATGTGGCGCGCAAGATAGAGAAACTGCACATCATGTTTGAGGCCTCGGGCGTGCAGCGGGGCGACAAGATAGCCCTCTGCGGACGCAACTCCGCGGCCTGGGCTGCTGCCTTCCTCGCCATCCTCACCTATGGCGCGGTGGCCGTGCCCATCCTCCACGAGTTCACGCCCGACCAGGTCCACAACATCGTCAACCACAGCGACGCCAAGCTCCTCTTCATCGGCGACGTGGCGGCCACGCAGATCGACGCCACGAAGATGCCTGGACTGGAGGGCATCATCTACATCCCCGACTATTCGCTCGTGGTCAGCCGCACCGAGCAGCTCACCTACGCCCGCGAACACCTCAACGAGATGTTTGGCAAGAAGTATCCGAAATACTTCCGCCAGCAGCACGTCCACTACTACCGCGAGCAGAGCCCCGACGAGCTGGCCCTCATCAACTACACCAGCGGCACCACCGGGCGCTCCAAGGGCGTGATGCTGCCCTACCGGTCGCTGTGGAGCAACGCCGACTTCGCCTTCCACGTGCTGGGCAAGACGCTTAAGCGCGGCGACAACGTCATCAGTATCCTGCCCATGGCCCACATGTACGGCATGGCGTTTGAGTTTATCTTCGAGTTTCTCAAGGGCATGCACATCTACTATCTCAACCGCGTGCCCTCTCCCGCCGTCATCGCCCAGGCGCTGGCCGACGTCAAGCCGCGCATCATGATCGCCGTGCCGCTGGTCATTGAGAAGATCATCCGCAAGAAGGTGTTCCCCAAGTTGCAGACCAACAAGATGCGACTGCTCATGGCCATGCCCGTCATCAGCAAGAAGGTGCGCGCCGCCATCCTCGCCCAGGTGAGCAAGGCCTTCGGCGGCAACCTCTACGAGGTCATCATCGGCGGTGCTGCGCTCAACGGCGAGGTGGAGGCCTTCCTGCGCAAGATTGGCTTCCCCTATACCGTGGGCTACGGCGCCACGGAGTGTGGCCCCATCATCTGCTACCGCGACTGGCAGACCTTCGCTCAGGGATCGTGCGGGCAGGCCGCCTACCACCAGGAGGTGCGCATCGACAGCAGCGACCCTGCCAACGTGCCGGGCGAGATCCTCACCAAGGGTCCCAACGTCCTGCTGGGCTACTACAAGAATCCCGAGGCCACCCAGGCGGCGATCGACGCCGAGGGATGGTTCCACACGGGCGACCTCGGCACGATGGACGCCGATGGCAATGTCTATATCAACGGCCGATCCAAGAACATGCTCCTCGGATCCAACGGCCAGAACATCTATCCCGAGGAGATCGAGGACAAGCTCAATTCGCTGCCCCTCGTCGGCGAGAGCATCGTCGTGCAGCGGGGCGACAAGCTCGTGGGCCTCGTCCATCCCGACTACGACGAGGCGAAGCTCCTGGGCCTCAACAACGAAGACCTCAAGGGCGTGATGGAGCAAAACCGCCAGCAACTCAACCAGGTGGTGCCTGCCTACAGCAAGGTGGCCGAATTTGAGATCCTGGAGGAGGAGTTTGAGAAGACACCAAAGAAGAGCATCAAGCGCTACCTCTACAAATAGGACTGGTCCCGGGCCGACCACCGCGCCGGCCCCGCCACCCGCGTCGCAACACACCAACGCCCCCAGCCGGAAGTCGTTCTCCAGCCGGGGGCGTCTTGCGTTCACTTTCTTTTTTGCTCTCTCGCGCGAGAGCGATCTGTACGGCCTTGTTTTAGCCCAATATGCGGTCTCTTGTCAGAGCTTCCTGTACTATCTTGCTGCGAAATAGACACTCTCGTGTACGGCTGCGCGAAGCTGGTAGAGACCGGCCTGGTCCTGCGTCACGTCCATCTTCTTGCCGTCGGGCAACGTGGCGCGGATCGTGCCGTCGTCGTTGAAGCGGAAGAGCTCCTTCAGGGCGCCATTGTCCTTGTAGTTCCAGCTCTTCTCCTTCTTATTATATACCAAGTAGGACTTCTCGCCGTTGGGGTCCGTTATCTCATAACCGTTCTTGAGCGTCTTCACGGCATACATCCTGCCGTCCTGACCCATCACTTCCTTCGTCTCTCCCACATGGGCAATGACCTTGCTGTCAGTCCAAAACTCCACCGTGTTGAGCACCAGGAGGTCGGCCAAGCCACAGACGGCGTAGGCGGGACTGATCAAGATGAAGACCAGCTCGTTGACAAACTTGTTACTCAAGCCCTTGTTCCAGTCCAACAGTTTGTTGGTCAGTCCGAAAGAGCCGATACATGAACTCAAGGTCACCGCGCCTACCAACAGGGCGAGAACAGTTTTCATTGCGGTTTTTCTCATTTTCAAATCGCTTATTTGTTACCAATAGATTTATCGCTGCAAATATATGACTTTTTTCGCATATACCGCAAAGATCAAGCTATATTATTAGTCGGGTGGTATAAAAAAGTCGATTCTTCCTGCGCCTGACCGTGAGTTGCTGCCGCATGTTTACCGCCGTTTTGCCGTGGCTACACAGCCGCCATACAGCTCGTCACGCCGATGGCCGTCAGGATCGAGATGGCGGTCTGAATGACGAAGCGCCATACCTGTCTTTTCTTTTCAT